>OIXA01000904.1_pt1 | contig 40278 bp, 28 predicted proteins | sample 1587721 | NCBI WGS metagenome assembly OIXA01 (sample SAMEA3888900, study PRJEB22519) | human gut metagenome | biome: human gut; feature: human-associated habitat; material: faeces | place: Denmark | collected 2013
GACTAACGTTCACGGGAACTTTCGACGCTTTTCAACACCTGGTCAAAAGTCACTCATTTAAACAAATCTGCTTCCCCCATCGTTCAGAGAAGGGGGTTTTGAAGAGCTTCCTATAATCTCTTTTATTTTTAATACTGGAAAAGTTCTCACTGAAAAAACATACGAAAGAATTTTTGCCTCATCAGGACAAAGCTGATTAAGCACAACTGCGTAATTTTTAATCAAGCCACTCGCCCTGCGAGAATCCATAGACGCTTCCAACAGGTTAATAAACCCATTCTCAAGAAGCTCTTCATCAATACACCCCTCCAGCCCATTAACAATAGCCCTAACCTCACCAAATGTTGGTTCAATACGGCATTCCGGCGGTATCGACGCAGCGTTCCGATCAACGGCCTCCGATATTCTTTTCCGTTGTTCTTCTTTTTTTTATTTGCCCACATTTCCAAAGGGAGCCCAACTCCAACATAAACAGCTCTAGCCAAACTGGCTTTTAATTTATCGGCCCAAACCGACGCCTCAGAAGGAGTCCCTTCAATCTCTCCAATTTTACCTTCAATATTAATCTGAATCAGACTGTTATCCTTCAAATTACAATCGAGCACTTACTCCTCCAACAAAAAATCTTCATTTCCAACATCGAACAGCCTAATGCAAGCAATCCTTTGACTTCAACTCCCTTAACAAACGATGCCGCCTGAACTCCGCAATCTCTTCTGCGGTCGGTACGCGGGGGCCCCTGTAGTCGGGCGCGCTCGAAATGAATCGGAGAAACTCGAGCTCGTGCTCATCGAGAGTTGCAAAGCCAACCAAGCCCTCGGCAGCGTCCTGAAACGACGAGGCATCCGCCTCCTCATCAACGGGGTAGACCGGATCGGAAATCAAGCGAGGATCCTCAAATCCCGAGCCTTTTTGTCCCCCAAAAACGTGCCCGCCAACTGAGCGAAAGACAGCTTACGTCCTGCTTCCCCGGCCGCCCCTGGGCGAACGGCGGCGATCCCCGGAAAAAGAGTCTCCCAACCCAAAGAAACGACTGTCGGCGAGAACAGAAGAGTCAACAAAGAAGCTTCGGCCCCGCAGAAAGAGCCCCCATTCCGTTCCCGATCAAGCACTGAAATCACCGTCGAACGAGGCCGATCAACGACGTCCGGCTTGGGGCGGCCCCGTCCTTCACCTGCGTTGACGGGAATCAAAAGCGTTAGCGTCCGCGAAATTCACAATGACTCCAACTGAAGAAACTCTTCCTTCAGAATCAAAGGAGAAACAACATGACCATTCGTGACATGGACCGCCGCACTCTTCTGAAAACCGGCCTGATGTCCGCCGCAGCCGCCGGCGCCGCCACCATCGCCAACACCGCCTCCGCCAAACCCGCCGGAGCCTCCGAAATGCATTTCGACGTCGTCGTGCTCGGCGCGGGCTGTGCGGGCCTTTCCGCCGCGCTTGAAGCCGCTGACAAGGGCGCCAAGGTCGCGCTCCTCGACAAAATGTTCGGTCCGTTCGGCAACACGATCTATGCCGGCGGCCACTTCAACGCCACGAACACCTTCGTGCAGAAGCGCGACGGCCTGAGCGACACGCTCGACGAGTTCTACAAGGACATGATGGACGTCTCCATGGGCCGCGGCGATCCCGAACTCACCCGCATGTACGTCGAGAAGTCCGGCGAATGCATTCAGTGGCTGACCGACCGCGTCGGCATCCAGTGGAAGAAGATGCACGAAGAACCCTGGCCCGCCACCGTGCGCGGCCACGTCGTCGACGGTCCGAAGAAGCCCGGCGGCGCCCAGCTCACCACGCAGCTCCTTGACGCCGTCAAGGCTTCCAAGAACATCACGCTCTTCTTCAACACGAAGGCCATCGAGCTTCTGAAGACGCCGGCTCTTGCCTGCACCGGCGTTCGCGCAGTCACGACCAAGGGTGAAGTCATCGACTTCCACGCCAAGGGCGGCGTCATCATCGCGACCGGCGGATTCCACAACAACAAGGAAATGATCTGCAAGTACATGGGCGGCGGCGTTGCCTGGATGCCGCTGCGCGGCGCGGCCACGCTGACCGGTGAAAACATCGAGCTGACCCGTCCGTTCTTCCCGCAGTACGTCAACATGGATCAGTACCACAGCGGTCCGATTCACGGCCCAACGAAGGCCAATCCCTCGCTGATGGTCAACTACGGCATCATCGTCAACAAGGAAGCGCAGCGCATCATCGACGAAGTCAACACCTACGTCTACATCGCCAAGAAACTTCCTCAGATCACGCCGGACAACTGGGCGTACATCATCATCGACCAGAAGGTTGTCGACGTTTCGACCGTCGCCTCCCGCATCGCACGCTACAAGAAGGCCAAGGCGCCCATTTATGAGGGTCAGACCATCGCCGAGCTCGCCAAGGCGATGAACGTCCCGATCGAAGCGCTTGAGAAGACCGTCGCCGACTACAACGCCGCCGTCAAGTCTGGCAAGTCCGGTTCGCTGACGCCGCCCAACACCCTCAAGAATGCGCCGGTGCTGGACAAGGGCCCGTTCCTAGCATTCCCGTTCCAAGGCGGCATGACGGCAACCTTCGGCGGTCCGAAGATTTCCAAGAAGGCCGAGGTGCTCAATACCGAAAACCGTCCCGTTCCCGGACTCTATGCCGCCGGCAACGCCATCGGCGGGCTCTTCTACGACGACTACATCGTCGGCTCCCAGCTGACCGCCGCCGTCATCTGGGGACGTGTTGCAGGTGAGGAAGCCGCCGGCCGCACCAAGCGCTGATCTCCAGACCGTACATAACTGACAAAGCCGCACTCCCCCTCGGGAGTGCGGCATTTTCATTTCGAGAGCTTCGGCAGAAGCGCCTCGAACTCCTTCAGACCGGCGCAGTGGAGCTTTCTCATCACCGACGTGCGATGACATTCCGCAGTCCTCAGGGATATGACGAGCCTGTCCGCGACGGCTCTGCAGGATAGGCCTGCGCACAAAAGGTCCAGAATCTGCCTCTCCCGGCTTGAGAGCGTCTCGAGACGCTCCTGAAGCGCGTAGACGCCGTCCGCCTCCCTGCGCCGACCTTCCAGTGCGCGCCCGACGGCCTCCATGACTTTGTCGGCGGTGACGGTCTTGGTGAGAAACGTCACGGCTCCCTCCTCCATCGCGCTGACGGCGGTCTCGATGTCGCCGTGACCGGAAAGGAAGATGAGCGGGAGCCCGCAGCCAGCGCTCTTGAGCTTTTGCTGCAGCTCAAGTCCCGACATGCCGCCCATCCGAAGATCCACCACGGCGCATCCGGCGTCATTGAGAAAATCGGCGGCCAGAAACTCTTCGCCGCTGTAGTAGTGCCGGACGATCATCCCGGCCATGTCGAAAATCAACCCGAGAGAATCGTGAATTGCAGGATCATCATCCACGATCCGAATGACAACCTTCTCATTTGCCTTCATCATCAGCCTCTTCATGATCATCAGGCCCGCCGTTGCGATCGAGCGCAGGCAGGCGCACCACGGCGCAGAGTCCGGAATACTCCGCCTGCACCGCCTGAGAGAACATCAGTCGCCCGCCGTGGGCCTCCACAATCGTACGAACAATGGACAATCCCAACCCAAGCCCGTCCGGCTTGCTGCTCGAAATCGGCTGGCCCAGACCGCTCAGTCTTGCGTCAGACAGACGCGGACCATTGTCGAGCACTCTGACCTCCACCGTTGCGCCGTCGTCCGGAATGCGGCGAACCTCAATGCAGACCTTGCGCACCGCCTCCTTCTCAACGGCCTCGCGTGCATTCTTAAGGAGATTGACGAACACCAGCGTCAGCTCGAGTTCGTTGCCCTTCACGCTCAGGCCGGGCTGCGCGATCTTCACGGCCACGTGAATCTTGTTTGGACGACCCGCTTGAAAGATCCCGATCGCCTCTTCAATCAGATTGTCGACGACCAGTGCCCTGCGGGGATGGCGGCTGTTCCGGGCGTAGGCGCGGACGCTGTCCAGAATGCCGCTAGCTCTCGCCACCTCCTTCGTGATGCCTCGAGAAAACCTCTGAAGCTTGTCCTCGTCGCAACGCCCGAGGTCCACCATCATGCGCAGACCGTCGGCATAAAACCCCAGAGCCGCCAGAGGCTGCCGCAGATCATGAGCCACCATGCTCGAAATCTGATTGACGGTGTTGCTGCGCTGCAAAAAGGTGAGCCTTTCGGCCTGCTCGGCCTCACGGGCGAACATGCGTCCCAAAAGCTCCCCGCGCAAAGCCAGAAGCCTTTCGGTTCTCCGGCTGTGCCAATACAGGCCCGCGACCAGAAAACACGCCAGCATCAGCCAGGGCCAGGCGACTTCCAGAAAGCGCCTGAGGCTCCACTCCCGAAGATACCGGTAGGGCCCGATCTTCAAAGTCTTCAGCAGTTCGTCCACATGATGGAAGTCGCTGGCGACGGACCAGTATCTGCCGTCGGCCGTCGGAGCCATCTGAAGGAGCCTCAGCATCAGCTCGCGAGCGGTTTGAGCGTCGACGCGAGGCGTGACCGAGAGCGTCTGCGCGGGATAGAGCTGCGTGGACACCCTGCAGGCAACGCCCGGCTCCCTTCGCTCGCTGACGATCCGCAGGCCGTCGATCAGCGTCGGATCAGTCTCGGCCATCGACTCGTAGGCGCACAAACGCAGGACGCCGGCGACGGTCCGGCCCGAACGGACGTTTTGAGCGATCTCCGTCATGCCTGCAGAACGTCCGACAAACACCTTTTCGCCGAAAAATCGGTCCGGATCATGCCCTGCGGCGGCCACTTCTCCAAGCGCAATCTGCCATCCCGAAAAGCCCCAGGGCAGGTTGGCGCTCACCGACGCGCCCTTCAGATCGTCGAGCGTCCGAACTGAACTGTCGGCGCGAACCACAAGCAACGACCCCTCATTGGAATTCGGGTTCTCGAGTCCCGGCGCCGTCACGGTCACAAGAGGTCTCACGCCGTACGGCGACACGCGGCGCGCGAGTCCAGCGCTGCTGAGAATGATGTCCACCTCGCCCCGCCTGACGGCCTCCTCGAGCTCGCTCACCGTATAGTCGCGCACAGTCAGGCCGTCCTCACCGAACATCGGACGAATGACCTTCTCGGTCGCCCTCACGATCTCCGTGCGATGCTCGGGAAGTGCGAATCCCGAAATGCCCATGCGAAGGGGCGCCCCCTCGGCAAAGGCAGCCGAACACTCAAGCAGCAGACACGCCGACAGCGTCGTCGTCAGGAAACGATTCATCGAGGGAAAGGCAGGGAAGAAAAATGAGGACACGTTCGTCCTCATTGCGAATGATTGAAAAACGGGACCCGCAGCACAGCCCGGAGCGCGGTCTTTTTTGTGCCAAAACATCTGCGTTGATCCGGAGTTTTGAAAATCGCGGCAGGGTTTTCGCTTCCACCTGCGCGATGCAGGCGCGTGAGCAGACGAATGAACAGGCGCTCAGAATCATCCGTTTCCTCTTCACCGGCGTTGGGCTTCGGATCCCGTCGACAGCCCCTTTTCATGTGCAGGAGAGGCTTATGAACATTTTAAAGCAAAGCCGTCGCGAACCGTCAGAGCCCTAAACGCCCGTTCCCCATTTCCGCTCACCCTCATCTGGGAATTACCCGCAGAACTTGCATTTCAAGCACCCGCAGTTTGTCGTTTTTGAAACCCGCTTTCTCGATCGAAAAACGATTTCCCCTCTCCCGAAGTCACAAGGCGTCATCAATTTGCCGTTTTGGCAAATTCTCATTGCTCAATTTGTCTTTTCTGCCGCCATGAGGTTTTCGATAATTGTGACCGCGCCGCATGCCGTCCGCCGAAGAGGACCAAGTCCCTGGAACGGACGCCCGCATGGAATGGATCCGGCCCCTGCGCATGGTCCGGTCCACCGCGCCCAGTCCCCCGCCACAATCAAAAGGAAACTTCCATGTCCCTCGGAAAGCAGTATCTCGACCTCGCCGTATCGCTTCGACGCGCCATTCACAAGCGTCCGGAGCCGGGCTGGTGCGAATTCGAAACCACATACAAAATCGTCAGGCCTCGGCTTTGACGTGAAGTTCGGCATCGACGCCGTCGCGCCCGAAGCCGTCATGGGCTGAAACGAAGCCGAGGTGCAGGCCGCCGTCGAACGCGCGCTCGCCCACGGCGTGCCGAAGTCGTTCATCGACGCCTCGGGCGGCTACACCGGCGCCGTCGGTCTTTTCGACACAGGCCGCGAAGGCAAAGACCACGACGCTCGAATATCCGCTCTACGCCACCGGTGTGCAACGCTGCGACATCGTCATGGGCTACGCGCCGTCGCACGATGATCCGAACCTCGTCAAGCGCTACTGCAGCACGATTCCCTACATCGCCCGCGCCTCCAGAGCCTACGTGAAGGAATTCGGCTCGCCCGCGACGCCCGCCGACTGCTTCCGCCACCGTGGCATCCTCATCAACTCCGTCGTGCGCACCTCCGTCAAGATGCTTTCCAAAAACGGCGTCACGATGCCGCTCCCGTGGAAGTCGACGATGGTGCTGAGCAACCCGATCGCCGCCGCCCGCGCCCTGTCCTGCGGGGCGGGCATCGTCCCCGACATGTCGCTCTACCACGCATACCAGCATCTCGAAAGCGGCGAATGGCAGATCGTCATGCCGGGCTGGCAGCGCCCGAGCGTCGACGCCTTCCTCTACACCACCGAGGAAACCTACCGAAAGCGCAGGATCCGCACGCTCATCGACTGGCTCTCGGAACACAACCAGAAGATCGACAAGCACCTTCGCACCGACTACCCGAAGCTCTTCCTGCGCTGACGGCGCCCCCGGAGCACGAAGCTCCCGATGCTCTGAGTAACCCTGAAAAAACAGCCAAAAGAAATGATTGACAAAAGTTCCTATCACCCAATGATGTGTCCCGTATGCGGCAAGTTCGAATTCACCGAACTACAAGAAACAGATTTGCTTTTCAGAGACGAAATGCAGTGCTCGATCTGCGGCTGGAAATATGATCAACGCCAGCACGAAGATCACGATCTAAAAAATGGGCTTAATGAACTTTCCTTGAACGAATATCAGGCATGGTACAAGCAAAAAATCAAGGAAAATCCCGACTTCGACTTCCAGGATGAGAATTACCAGGCTGCCGCTCATATGTGCCCGGTCTGCCATCATTATCAATTCGAAGATGAAAACAGCTTTGACGTCTGTCCGTTTTGTGGTTGGTGTGATGACGCCCTAATGGAAAACGAACCGGACAAATGGGCAGACAACGCAAACGACCTTTGTCTAAATGAATTCAGGGAACGCTATCAAAAGTTCTGCCTTGCAAATCCAAAGTATCGTTTCGAGAAAAACGGCTTTAGGAATTCTTGAATCGGACAGGGGTGAGCTTAGAATCTGCAGACTAAATGCTGAAGGAATGCGGCGAGTCGGCTGAACGCGCAAATTTGCCGTTTGCGGAATCCGATGCCGCAACAATGCTCAAGGGCGCGCGATTCGATGAACCGCGCGCCCTCTTTTCAGGTCAGGAACAGGTCCCGCTGCGTGGACCCGTCGTCGTGATTAAAGGAGGCCCTTGCCGTCGCGGGCGCCCTTGTGCATCTTGACCTTGTCGTTTTCGACAGGCACCACGTCGAAGCCCGTCACGCGATGGCCGTTGATCTGGGTGTAGAGCCAAAGGTCCATGGCGGCGCCGGCAACGGCGCCCTTCGTGACGTCCTTGGCCTTGAACGTGAAGACGACGTCGGTGATGCCGTCGTTGTTGACGTCCTTGTAGACCATCTTTTCAGCCGGAGCGAAGTTCTTCCACTGGCGGGTGGAGTTGAGCTGGTTGGCGCTCATGCCGGCGCGGGTCGCCTCCTTGTTGCCGCTCAGCACTTCGTGGCCTTTGGCACCGAGCAGCGCGAAGTCGACCGTGCCGTCGCCGTCGGCCTTGACGACGTCAGCGAGGATCTTGACCTTGTTGGGCATCAGGCGGGCGTTTTCGGCCTGCATGATCTTGAGGACATGGTCATAGGACTTCTGGTTGTAGTCGTGCAGGAACTTCGTGCGTTCCTCACCCTTGAGGGCGGCGGCCTTCTTCGTCACGGCGGCGCGGTCCTTCATGAACTTTTCTTCCTCAGCCTGGATGAGCTGCGTGCGCTTGGCGAGTTCGTCGCCGCGCAGGTAGTCGATGGCGTTGTTGGAGGCGCTGAAGACGCTGTGCGGCGTGAAGTCGGCGCGGTAGTCGAACATGGCGGGAGTGCCCGCGAAGTGTTCCTTCGTGGCCGTGGCCGGATCCGTGAAGGCGGTGCCCTTGGCGGGGCCCGCGAGCGGATAGAGCGGCACGAAGACGGACTGGCACGGACGGCCGAGCGTCTTCCAGGCTTCGGTGAGCGTCGGATCGGCCGTCAGGTTGTAAACGATCGAGTCATGGGACGTCGTGCGGCAGATGCCTTCGGACTTGGAGTGATAGAGCTCCTGGTCCTGACCGATGTAGTCCTCGTGCAGGCGCAGGAGGGCCATGGCGTCCTTGACGCCGAGCTTGCGGTCGATGACGGCGCTGTACGGGAACTTTTCAGGATCGTTGTATTCGACGCCCGTGAGGAACTTCCAGGCGAGGACGTTGCGGTTGGCGTTCCAGCGTTCGTGGCGAACGGATTCCTGAGCCACGACCTTGCGCCAGTTGAAGATCGGGTTCTTGGCGTCATGGCGGCCGTCCTTGACGGCACGCTCGACCTGCTTGGGCTCGATCCGCCAGGTTTCCTTGTCGTTGAGGTCCACCTTGTCCATCATGAAGTTGTTCGGGATGTAGACGACTTCGTTGTCATGGATCTTGCGGGCGACCCAGCTGTTGCCCTGATGGATGGCGAGCTGCCAGGCTTCGTTGGCGTCGGCGAACGTATACGTGCGCCCGTCGTGGAAGTAGCCGAATTCGGCGAGCAGCTTCGTCGCGATGTCCACTGCCTCGCGGGCGGAGTGAGCGCGCTCGGCCACCAGACGGCGAATGCCGTAGCCGATGCCGCCGTCCTTGACTTCCATGCGGTCGGCGTCGAAGATCTCGCCGCACCAGTTCGTGGCGACCACGACGCCGGCGTCGTTGAAGAAGCCGTCGGCGAAGCTCGCGCCGTCAGGAACGAAGGTCTGCGTCCAGTAGAAGCCCAGCGTCTCCTCGACCTGCGGGATTTCGGCCGCGAACTTCTCGAACTTCAGCATTTCGCCCTTCTTGTGCTTGGCGGGCGGAACATAGTGCTGCATGTTGAAGAGACGGCCGCCGTTGTCTTCGTTGTGGGCGACGATGATGTTGCCCGTTTCGGAAACGGCCTTGCCGATCACGAGCGTGCTGCAGGCCTGGGCCGTGCCGACGGCGGCAAGCAGCGAGGCAACGGCGATCAGAGACTTCTTGAACATTTTTGAACTCCTTTGTCATGAGAACGGCGGGCCCGTGGTCGCTGGTCCGCCGAAATTGGTCGCCACGAAGTCTATAGACCCGCAAACGCAGGCACCACGGTGTTTCCGAGGGATTGACAACGGCAAGAAAGTCAATTATGGGCGACATATGCGGCATGACCGCACGAAGCGATTCCTGAGAACAGCTCGAGCTCTTCGAGCAACCTGATTTCAGGATCACCGGCTTCGTCGGCAGCTCCTTCGCCGTCGTGCCCTCGGGCAGGTTCTGCGCCGTGACGGACTACATCGTCTACGGCCGCATCGCGGGCCGCAATGCCGCCAAGGAGACGCCCTGGAGGTGAGTCAATCCTGAAGCTCCTGAGTCCTCCGTCCTGCTTCAGTCCCACATAAACAGAAAGCCGTGCAGGTCGCGAGACCGCACGGCTTTCATGGTCATCAGAACAGGACGTCCGTCAGGAACCCTACTTCAGCTTGACGGACTTGAAGTCCATGTTCGAGCAGATGTAGCGGACCTTGGGCTGCGTTCCCGCCTCTTCGGAGAGGCAGATGGAGCGCTTGATGAGCGCCTGGACTTCGGGATCCTTCGAGTCGTAGTCGACGAGCGTCAGGGCCTTGGTCGAGCAGTTTTCGACGCAGGCGGGCAGACGCCCTTCGGCGAGACGATGGGTGCAGAGCGTGCAGTGCTCGGCCTTGCCGGGGACGCGCACCTGATGGGCCTTGGGCTCGGGCTTGAGGAGCGGCTCCTTGTCGCCGAAGTATCCGGTCCTGCCGTCCTCGTTGAAGAGCGGCGCACCGTACGGGCAGGCGGCCAGGCACATCCTGCAGCCGATGCACTTCTTGTGGTCGACGAGCACTTCACCGTGCGGCCCCTTGGAGATCGCCTTTGCGGGGCAGACCTTCATGCATGCGGGATCCTCGCAGTGCTGGCACGAGACGCGATAGTAGTTGATGACGCGCTTTCCGACATTCTCGATGCGGCGGATCTTATTCCACTGAATGCCGGGAGCGACCTTGTTTTCTTCCTTGCAGGCCACAAAGCAGGCTTCGCAGCCGATGCAGCGGTCTACGTTGAAAATGATGCCGTAGCGACTCATTGCAGCCTCCTTACTTGACCTTGGCAACGCTCACGTTGACTTCGAAATACGGCGCGTAGCCCGAAATCGGATCCCACTGGCGCGGGATGAGATTCTGGGTGTTCTGGTCGCCGCGCCAGCCGTACTGCGAGTCGATCGTGCCTTCGGGCACGATGATCGAGACGTCGATCCTTGCGCGGACGGGACCGCCGAACTTGCTGCGCATTTCGACGAAGTCGCCCGTGACGAGGCCGCGCTTCTTCGCGTCGGCAGGATTCATGTGAATCGTGCTGACGGGCTCGAGCTCAAGCAGGTACGGCGCATCGGAGCGGGTCTTCGAATGCGTGATGTAGGGCTTGCGCGTGCCGTTGATGAGGCGCAGGTTGAAGTCGCCCTCGGGCTTCATCATCTCCTTGTAGACGGGAAGACCCTCGAGACCGTACTTCGACGTGATCGTGGAGAAGAGCTCGAGCTTGCCCGTCGGCGTGTTGAAGCCGGGCTTGCCGTCCGGACGGAGCTTGCCGGAGACGTACTTGTAGGGCTCGTTCTTCTCGCACTTGAGCGTCGAGACGGCAGGCAGAGCGGCGACGGCCTTTTCGTAGTTGCCTTCCCAGACCTTGAGTACCGCGTTGCAGGCCTTGACAGGGTCGCCGTCGAAGAAGTTCTCGGGCTTGTCGACGAGGCAGCCGATTTCGAGCGCAATGCGCCAGTCCTCCTTCGCTTCGCCGAGCGGCTTGACGGGCGTCCTCGGCGCATACTTCGCGCCGTACATGCCGAACGGCGCATAGCGCTCGAAGTTCATGGCGGCGGGCAGGATGAGGTCGAGGTCCCTGTGGCTTTCCTTGCGGTAAAAGTAGTCGGTCGCGAACGCGAACTCAAGCTTCGAGATCGCCTTTGCGTATTCCTCGGGCTGCGGCCAGATCATGACGTTGAAACCCCAGCCGCAGAAGGCGCGGATCCTGCCCTCCTTCACCCATTCGGGCAGCAGGTTCGGACTGAACGGAACCATCATGTGATGCCAGACGGGGACGAAGTCCTTGTCGAGGCGGCGGTCCTTCTGCTCCCTGGCGTTCCACCACTTGCCGTCGTAGAAGCTCGTGTGCATGCCGAAGCCGTAGGTCTGCTGGCCCTTCGGGTTCGTCGGGAACATCGCGCCGCCCGGGGCGTCCATGTAGCCGAGGATCGACGGGATGAGCAGCAGGGCTCGGGCGTTGTTGACGCCGTTGAGGTTGTGCGTGAGGCTCTGCGTGGTGAGCGAGAAGGAGCCGGGGCCTTCGGCGTACATGCGGGCCGCGGCCACGATGTCGGCGGCGGGCACGCCGGTGATCTCCTCTGTCTTTTCCGGGGTGAAGGTCTCGCAGTAAGCGGCCAGCTCTTCAAAGCCGTGGCACCACTTCTCGACGAACTCGCGGTTGTAGAGGCCTTCCTTGATGAGAACGCGGATCATGCCCATGGCAAGCGCGCTGTCGGTGCCCACGCGGGGCGCCAGATGGATGTCGGCAAGCTCGGCGGCCTTCGTGCGGCGGGTGTCGACCGTGATGATCTTGCAGCCGCGGGCCTTGGCCTTGACGAGGGACTCCCACCAGCCCAGCGGCTGTGCCCAGACGTTCGTCGCCATGATCATGAAGGAACGCGTCTTTTCGGTCGGCATGGCGCCCGTCGACGGACGGCCCCAAGTGAGCTGCTCGGCCTGCATGCAGCCGGCGCGGCAGGCGGCCGACGATTCGTTGGCCCAGTGCACGGAGCCGAAATGACGGGCAAGACGGATGATGGGCGGACGCGGTTCCTTCGGGTCGCCCGCATAGAACATCACGCTGTCCGCACCGTACCGCTTCCTGATGCGCAGAAGATTTTCGGCAATCATCCTGTAGGCTTCGTCCCAGGAACAGCGGACGAATCCAGGATCCTCGCTGCCCTTGGGATTCGTGCGCTTCATCGGATGGAGCAGACGATTCGGGTTGTAGAGTCGCTGGAGCGTCGCCAGTCCCTTCGAGCAGAGAATGTGGCGGGGGTTCTCCTTCCAGTTTTCAATCGATTCGATCACGTTCCCGCGTGCATGGAACTTGATGCCGCACGAGGGCACGTGGTTGCAGTGGTCGCAGATCGAATAGCCGGTCCACTCCTTGGCGGCTTCGGCTGCTCCGGCAATCGGAACGAACATGCCTGTGGTCGAGCCTGCAACGGAAAGCGTGCCGATCGACTTGAGCAGATCGCGTCGGTTGAGAGCGAGTCCATGGGGGTCATGCATGGCTTTACTCCTTTATGGTCAATGAAATTCTGAGGTCTCCTGTTCACCTCCGCCCGCCCTGGTCCGGGACTGCGAAGATGACTTCCTCAATTTTCATGTTATAACTTCCGATACCTAAGTACAGCACCTCCCATCGCAAACATGAGCCGCCTCACCTGCACCGTCCTGCTGGCCGCTCTCGCCCTGCAGTGCGCCCCGACTCTGGCCGGGACTCCCGTGCGCATCGCCGTCACGTCGGGCGGGCACGGCACCACCTCGCTCAAGCCGCTCGACCAGTCCGTCAGGGCGCTCGAGGCGAGGTTCGGCCCCTCGAACGTCACGATCCGCGAGCGCGTCACGCTCACGGAGCTCGGTCACATGCTCGAGCGCGGCGAGGTCGACTACTTCATTTCCACGTCGGGCGTCTCGCGCCGCAATCTGTCCGAAGGCTCGCGCGACCTCCTCACCATCACCGACAGCCGCTTTCCCGACCCGAACAAGTCCTACGGCTCGCTCTTCTTCACCCGCCGGGACAGCGGAATCAAACGCCTCAAGGACATGCGCGGGCGCACTCTGGTCGCCAACCATCCGAACGGACCGTACAGCTACCTCGTCGGCATGGGCGAAATCGAACGGGCAGGCTACGATGCGACCGCCTTCTTCAAGTCACAGCGCTTTCTGATGCAATCCGCCGAGGACGTCGTTCAGGCCGTGCTCGACGGACGCGCCGACGTCGGCGTTGTTGCGAGCTGCATTCTCGAGGACTTCTTCCCTGCGGACTCCGAGGCCCGGCGCAAACTCGAGCCCGTGGCCCTCAAGGCGACCACCCCCTGCATGCGCTCAACGGACCAGCATCCCAACTGGACGCTTTCGGCCGTGCGCGGCGCGGATCCCGAGACGACACGCGAAGTCGTGCTCACGCTCCTAGGCATGCCCGCATCACCCGATGGCGTGCGCTGGAGCATCACCACCGACTTTCAGAGCACCGACCGCGTCTTCAAGGCCTTCCGCACGGGCGTCTACGACGTCATGAACGAAAGAAGCTTCAGCGACTTCGTCGAAAAGTACTGGCTCTTCGCCGCCGTGCCTCTCGCCGCGGCCTTCCTCTGCTTCGGCTTTGCAGCCCTATTGCGCCGCATGGTCGAGATCAGGACCCGTGAGCTCAAGCGAACGCTGGAAAACGAGCGGCGCCTGCGCCGCGAGGCCCTGGAGTCGGAAGAACGCTACAGGCGTCTTCTGCGCGTCGGACTTCTCGGACAGCTGAGCACGATGTTCGCGCACGAAATCCGACAGCCCGTCGGCGCCATCCTCGCCTACGTCCAGGGACTGCGAAACTTCTGCGCCTCGGGCTCGCTCACGCCCGAAATATCCGAGGGCGTCCTCGCGAAGATCAACGCACAGGCCGAAAGAGTGGCTGACATCGTCGAACGCGTGAGGCTCTATGCAAGAACCGATGCCGTCGACCGCATCACGACCGATCTGCGCGATGTGGTCGAAGAGGCCGTCGGCCTCTTCAAGCGCAACACGCGCTTTGAGGGAGAGATCATTCTGGAGCCGCCCGCACCGTCCGAAAAGTTCACCGTTCGAGTCTCCTCCCTTGAAATCAGCATCGCGCTGCACAACCTAATGCAGAATGCCGTCGACGCTCTCGCCTCTGCAGGCATCGCAGATCCGAGGATAACGATCCGCATCGAGTGCACGGAGGAGAGGCTTGTGGTCGTCGTCTCCGACAACGGCCCGCAGCTCACGCAGGATGAAGTCGCCCGCATGACGGCGCCCCTGCACACGACCAAGTCCTCGGGCATGGGACTCGGCCTGATTCTTGTAAACTCCATCGCAACCGGCCATGGCGGCCATCTCAGGCTGTCTCCCGCCGCTTGCGGCGGCCTTGAGGCACGACTGATCCTTCCTCACGCAGGCGAACATGATTGAAAAAACGCAGATGCTCATCCGAATCGTCGACGATGACGAACCTTTTGCAGACGCGATCTGCTTTCTTTTGCTGAGCAAGGGACTCAGAGCCGTCGTTCATGCGTCGGCCGAGAAGTTCCTCGAAGAGGACGATCCGTCCGTTCCGGGCTGCCTCATCCTGGACTATCAGATGCCCGAACTCAACGGCATCGAAACCCAGCGAAAGCTGCTCGACAAGGGCTGGCGCTGGCCCGTCGTCTTCATGACGGCCCATGCCGACGTCGACATGGCAGTCACTGCTTTCAAGCAGGGCGCCTTCGACCTTCTTCGAAAGCCCGTTGCGCCCGACGTCCTCATCGCCGCAGTCGAGAGCAGCCTCGAGAAGGTCCGCGCAGGCATGCAACACCACCACGACGAAGTCTGCGGCCTCTTCGAAGGACTCACCAATCGAGAACGCCAGATCGTGAAGCTCGCCGCCGCTGGTCTCGCCAACCAGCAGATCGCCGACCGTCTAGGCATCAGCGAGCGCACCGTGGAAGCCCATCGCTCCGCAGCCTACCGCTGCCTGAACGTCAAATGCCTGGAGGAACTCCAGGCATTCATCAGGGATATGGACGACTGAACGTCCGAAATCAGCAGGCGTCCGCCCGCTCGAGCAGCATTCCGTCCGACTTCATCGTGCGAAGGAGCATCGCCAGAACGTCTCCGACGGCCCCCGTCTCCAGCCCCTGCAGTTCATGCGCGACGGTCGAGGCAAGCGGGATCAAGCATGCGGTCAGAAACTCCCGCTGCTTTCCTGCGGGCGCCTTCGTCTGCGCGAGGAGCGACATGAACGCAAGCTCCACGCCCAGCGAGTCCGCAAAGGGCGCGTCCGCCTCGGATGGAAGAAAGCCGAAGGCCCTGTAGGCTTCAAGCATGCGACGGCAATCGGCCCCGCACATCATGCGGTGCTCGCCCGTGTAGGCCGAGGCGCAAAGCGGCACGGTTCTTTCGCCAACGCCCTGAAAAAGCCTCGCATACAGCCTGTCCATGACGATGGGCTCGGGCAGCGGCTCGGGCGCGGGCCCGGACGTCATTTCAAGCAGGGCCTCGACACCCGTCTGATAGCGGACCAACTCGGACCAGTTGCCGGCAAAGCCCGAAGAGCCGTTGCCGGAGAAAAAGTCGGCATATGCGCCGTAGACCTGCGCACGGGATTCGGCGAGATCGTTCACAAGATTGAATTCGTCGGACATGGGGCTCCTCAAGTGTCAAGCATTCCTCTTGAATTGTAGGCTCCGGGATACGTAGGTACAGTTCGGCGCATCAGCGACACCCCCACCTGCTTTCCGCGCACGTCACCTCTGAGGTCTCTCCTGAGGTCCTCTCCTGATCGAAGCGCCGATCGTCACGACGAGCACGATCAGGGCGAGCGTGCTGAGAAAGACCGTCGAGGACATGAAGCCGCCGACGCCCGCCGCCATGAAGAGCGACATCATGATTCGGCCGAGGTTGTTGAGCATGAACCTCATGCCCACGATGTCGCCCACCGATTCGGGCGGCGCGTACTGGAAGAGCGTGCTCATCGAAAGCGGCTTGACCAGACCGAATCCGAAGCCCGCCACCGACACGACGAGCAGAAAGGACGCGAATCCGTCGGCCAGTGCGGCGCCCGAGAGCGCGACGCCGCCCAGAAGCAGCGCGTTGCGAAGCTGAGGCAGAAGCGTCCTGTGATTGGCGCGCACGGACAGAAGCGAGCTTGCGGCCACCTGCGCGAGCGCGCACGCCGAAAGGAGCGTCCCCGTCTGGATCGTCGTGAGGCCCATACCGCCGCCCGCCGTGGGAACGAGAATGTCGAGAATGCAGAAGAGCGCGTTGACGCCCGAGCCCGCCACCACGCCCGCCAGCAGCGGCCCCGAGCCCGCGAGTCGCCTGATGTTCACAAGCAGGTCCGTCGACTCAACAAGGCCGTGCGCCCTGAGGTCCGAACGCGAAACGCCGGAGGAAAGGAAGGAAAGCGCCAGAGAGACCGCCAGCACGATGAAGGGCATGAGGTCCGGAGCCTGCGAGAAGAGCGCACCGATCGCGACGGGCATGGCAATCTCGCTCACGTTGCTCAACAGGCACATTCTCGAAAAGCGCGAGACGCGGTCCGCCGCGCCGAAGAGTCCGCCGATGCCGCGATAGCCTGCCGTTGCGGCGAGCATGAGCGTCATGCCCGTGAGCATCCAGGCGACGGCAAGCGCAGCAGGCGCCTCATGCTGCGTCGCCAGAAATCCCGCGCCCGCACAGCAGAGCGCTGCGCAGCGGTTGAGCGGTGAAGGCCCGAAGCGGTTGTAGAGCCGCCCCGCATAGATCGTGAAGACGGCGCAGGCCACGGAACTCGCCGCCATGACGGCACCCATCCAGGCCGCACCCACGCCGTGCGAGACCGCTTCGAAGATGAGCGTGAACTGCAGGCACCGCGCCGCAAGGCCGAGCAGGTACCACTGCGCGAAAAGGCGCCGAAAGGCTGTGCGAAGCTGCAGCGAATTCATGGAGCGTCCGATTGAGCGTGCCGAAGGAAGGCACGAGGCCTGCTGCGGACATTTGAACCACCTGTCGCGGAAGCGTTCCGGGACAGAAAAATTGTTAATTGTAACCCCGTCGTACGCTCTGAATGGGGCAATATTCGTGAAAGACCCTATGCGAGAGCGGAAAACGATGCACGATGCTCAGGCCTGACCCGAAGTGCGGCCTTCCGTCACGCCATCGGCGGGAAGGTCTTCAGCCTCAGCTTTCTGCGAAGAGACGCCTTTTCCTCGAGCCTGCATAGAGGCTTCAGACCGAAGGCGGCGAGCATGTCGTCGTCGGCATTTCGATAGCTTTCGCTCACGCGGACATACTGCCGTCCGTTCGAGCTCTTGTAGATGTTGACGTTGCGGGACATGGTTGACGTGAATGCAAAGACTTTCGACAGCTTATTGTACGTGTCGCAGCAGCCGTTTCTCAGAAGTCGATCAAGCTCGGCGTCCCTGCGAACACATCCTTCAACCCCATGCCAAACGGGGGCGCCTCCATCGACAGGAAGACGCCCCCGCAGGTCCCTTCAACCCGAATGCCTTACGGCCGGAAGGACGGCAGCTCCGAGTCGCCCGTGAGGAACACGTCCACGGCGCGGGCGCAACGCCTGCCCTCGCTCATCGCGCGCACGACGAGCGACTGGCCGCTGCGCGTGTCGCCGCAGGCAAAGACGCCGGGCACCGAGGTCGCAAAGGGTGCTTCAGAGCCATCGACGCCCGCCTTCGCATTGCCGCGGGCATCGGTCTCGACGCCGAAGGGCTTGAGCGTCGCAGCGGCGGGATGCATGAAGCCCATGGCGAGCAGCACGCGCTGACAGGGAATCTCGAAGGCGGAATCGGGCACCTCGGACGGCGTGAAGCGGCCGTCGGGACCGAGGCTCCACTTGAGCTTCACGCAGCGCACGCCCCTCACTTCGCCCTTGTCGTTCAAGAGGATCTCCTTCGTGGAGGCCTCCCAGAGACGCTCGCAGCCTTCCTCGTGGGAGGTGGAGGTGCGAAGCTTCCTCGGCCAGGCGGGCCAGCAGGACTTGTCGTCCTTCTCGGGCGGCATGGGGCTCAGGTCGAGCTGCCAGATCCTGCCCGCGCCCTGACGGCGGGCGGTGCCGACGCAGTCGCTGCCCGTGTCGCCGCCGCCCACGATGACGACGTCGCAGCCCCTGCAGTCGAAGGCGGGCTTCTTGACGAGGCCCTCGTCGACGCGGTTCTGCTCCTGCAGGACGTCAAGGGCGAAGAAGACGCCCCTGCCCTCGCGTCCCGGAACCTTGAGGTCCCTCGGCACCTCGGAGCCGCAGGCGAGCACGACGGCGTCGTACTCCCCGAGGAGGTCCGCGGCCTTCACGCTCCGCTTGGCGGCGTTGTGCACGCCCGCCTCGAACTTCCTGTCGCCCACGACCACGGAGAGCTCGAACCTGACGCCTTCGGCCTCAAGCTGGCTGATGCGGCGCTCGACGACGTCCTTCTCGAGCTTGAAGCCCGGAATGCCGAAGCGAAGAAGACCGCCGGGGCGCTCGGACTTCTCGTAGACCGTGACGTCGTGGCCCGCACGGGCAAGCTGCTGGGCGCAGGCAAGGCCCGCAGGGCCCGACCCCACGACGGCCACACGCCTTCCGGTCCTCACGGCCGCAGGCTCGGGCCTCACCCAGCCCTCGCGCCAGGCGCGGTCGATGACGGCGCGCTCGATCGAGCGGATGCCGACGGCCGCGTCGTCGAGAAGGTACCTCGTGCAGCCCGCCTCGCAGATCGCGGGACAGACCCGGCTCGTGAACTCGGGAAAGGAGTTCGTCGCCGAGAGGCACGCCCAGGCGCGCTCCCAGTCGCCTTCGCGCACGAGGCGGTTCCAGTCGACGGGACGGTTGTGAAGCGGACAGTTGTTCGAGCAGAACGGGGTGCCGCAGTGCAGGCAGCGCAGGCTCTGCGCATGAACCTCGTCGTCGTTGAGCGGGATCGTGAAGTCCCTGAAGCTCTTGATGCGTTCCTCGACCGGGAGATGGCCGAATTCGATGCGTTGGTTTTCAGACATGGCAATCTCCTTTAAGCCCTGCTCTGCAGCACGGCGCGGTACTGAAGCGGAATGACCTTGACGAATCGCGCGCGGGTGCTCGACCAATGTTCGAGCAGCTCGGCCGCGAGCGTCGAGTCCGTGAAGAGCTGGTGGCGGGTGATGAGGCGCCTGAGGAGCTCCTCGTCCGTGCAGCCCATGTGCCAGGTGCGCGGATCGCTCGTCCTCACCTGCTCCTCGTGACTCATGACCCGTTCAAGCGCGACCATGGACGGATTGCAGTTCGCCTCGAAGCTGCCGTCGGCGTCGAAGACGAACGCGACGCCGCCCGACATGCCGGAGGCGAAGTTGCGGCCCGTGCGTCCGAGCACGACCGTCGTGCCGCCCGTCATGTACTCGCAGCCGTGGTCGCCGCAGCCCTCGATCACGGCGCTCGCGCCCGAAAGCCTCACGGCGAATCGTTCGCCGACGACGCCCGCGAAGTACGCCTCGCCGCTCGTGGCGCCGTAGAGCGTCGCATTGCCCGCGATGATGTTTTCGCTCGGCCTGCCGTGGAAGTCCGCAGGCGCCCTCACGATGATGCGCCCGCCCGAGAGGCCCTTGCCCACGTAGTCGTTCGCGTCGCCCGACAGGTCGAGCGTGAGGCCCTTCGCCGCAAAGGCCCCGAAGGACTGGCCCGCCGTGCCGTGAAGCGCGATTCTGATCGAGTCGTCGGGCAGGCCCGCTGCACCGTGCCTCTTCACGATCTCGTGCGAGATCATCGTGCCGACCGAACGGTGAGTGTTCTTCACCGCAGTCGTGATCGAGACGATCTCGCCGCCCTCGATCGCGCAGGCGAAGCGGGGCAGGAGCGCATGGTCGAGATTCTTCTCAAGCTGATGGTCCTGAGCGAGCGTGTGGCGGATGGCGCAAGGCTCGGCGCTCGGACGGTGAAGGATGCGGGAGAGATCCACGCCCTTCGCCTTCCAGTTGTCGATGTCGTCGCGCTGCACGAGCAGGTCCGACCTGCCGATCAGGTCCTCGAAGCGGCGGATGCCGAGTTCGGCCATGATGCGACGGGCCTCTTCGGCCACGAAGAAGAAGTAGTTGATGACGGCGCCGGGCTTGCCGCGGAAGCGCTTCCTGAGTTCCGGATCCTGCGTGGCGATGCCGACGGGACATGTGTTGAGGTGGCACTGGCGCATCATCATGCAGCCTTCGACGACGAGCGGCGCTGTCGCAAAGCCGAATTCGTCCGCGCCGAGCATGGCGCCGATGACGACGTCGCGCCCCGTCTTGATCTGGCCGTCGACCTGGATCGCAACGCGGTTGCGCAGGCCGTTGACGACGAGCGTCTGCTGAGCTTCGGAGAGACCGAGCTCCCAGGCGCTGCCCGCGTGCTTCACCGACGAGAGCGGGCTTGCGCCCGTGCCGCCGTCGTGCCCCGAAATGACGATGTGGTCGGCCTTCGCCTTGGCGACGCCCGCGGCCACCGTGCCCACGCCCGTTTCGGAGACGAGCTTCACCGAGACGTCGGCCGCGCTGTTGGCGGTCTTGAGGTCGTGGATGAGCTGTGCGAGGTCCTCGATCGAGTAGATGTCGTGATGCGGAGGCGGCGAGATGAGGCCGACGCCGGGGACGGAGTACCTGAGTTCGGCGATGTATTCGGTCACCTTGTGGCCGGGAAGCTGGCCGCCTTCGCCCGGCTTGGCGCCCTGGGCCATCTTGATCTGGATCTGGTCCGCGCTCGCGAGGTACTGGGCCGTCACGCCGAAGCGCGCCGAGGCCACCTGCTTGACCTTCGAGCGCAGGCTGTCGCCCGCCTCGAGCTTCACGTCCGCGACGATCCTGTCGCTGCCGAGCACGTCGGCGAGCGTCTGGCCTGCCTTGACGGGAGAGCGGCCGGTCATCATCTCGGCCTCATAGCGCCTCGGATCCTCGCCGCCTTCGCCTGAAGTCGACTTCGCGCCGATGCGGTTCATGGCGACGGCAAGCGTGGCGTGGGCCTCGGCCGAAATGGAGCCGAGACTCATGGCGCCGGTTGCAAAGCGCCTGACGATGTCCTTCGCAGGCTCGACCTCGTCGAGCGGCACGGGCGTGCAGCCCTCGGTCCTGAACCTCAGCAGGCCGCGCAGCGTCATCTGACGGCGGCTCTGGTCGTTGATGATGTCCGCATATTCCCTGTACGAATTCCAGTTCTTCTCGCGGGAGGCCTTCTGGAGCTTGACGATCGCCTCGGGCGTCCACATGTGCTCCTCTCCGTCCGCGCGCCAGGCGTATTCGCCGCCCGTGGGCAGGTCGCGGCCGGGGGCGGCGCCGATGCCGTAGGCGGCCTTGTGGAGGTTGATCGCCTCCTGCATCACCTCGAAGAGGCCGATGCCGTCGATCTGCGAGGGCGTGCCCGTGAAGTAGCGCTCGACGAAGGCCGACTGCAGGCCGATCGCCTCGAAGATCCTCGCGCCGCGGTAGCTCATCAGGGTCGAGATGCCCATCTTGGCCATCACCTTGGTGAGGCCCTTGCCCACGGCCTTGACGTAGTGGGCGACGGCCTCGTCGGGCGAGAGCCCCGCCTTGGGCGCGAGATCCTTGAGCGTCATGAGGGCCATGTAGGGATGCACCGCCTCGGCGCCGTAGCTCATGAGGAGCGCGAAGTCGTGCGTTTCAGTCGCGGAGCCCGAGCTCACCACGAGGCCCGTCGTCGTGCGCAGGCCCTCGGCAATCAGGTGCTGATGAAGGGCCGAGGTCGCAAGGAGCGCGGGAATCGCCACGCGGTCCTTCGAGACCGCCTCGTCGGAGAGGATGAGGATCGTGTGGCCGAGCTTGATCGCGTCGACGGCCTGAGCGCACAGGCCCGCGAGGCAGGCCTCGACGCCCGCGCTGCCCCAGGCGGCGGGATAGGTGATGTCGATCACCTTGCTCCTCACCTTGCCCGAGGTGTAGTCGGAAATCGAGAGGAGCTTGCGCATCTCCGCGTCCGTGAGGACGGGCTGCGAGACCTCGATGCGCCTCGTCTGCTCCACGTCGTTGACGTCGAGCACGTTGGGCTTCGGACCGATGTAGCTGATGAGGCTCGTGACGAGCTCCTCGCGGATCGGGTCGATCGGCGGGTTCGTCACCTGAGCAAAGAGCTGCTTGAAGTAATGGGAGAGCGGCTTGGACTTCTTCGAGAGGACCGGGAGCGAGACGTCGTTGCCCATGCTGCCCACGGGCTCCATCCCCTTTCTGGCCATCGGCACGAGAATGAGGTCGACGTCCTCCTGGGTGAGGCCGAAGACGCGCTGCAGCTCCCGGACGCGCTCGGGGCCGACGGCTTCGTCGGGCTCGGCCTCGGCGGCGCCCGCGAGGTCGGCGAGCCTCAGGTTGAGGCGGTCGACCCACTCGCGATAGGGCTTGGCGAGGGCGAGCTGGTTCTTGATCTCGTCGTCCTCGATGATGCGTCCGCGGCCCGTGTCGATGAGGAGCATCTTGCCGGGCTCGACTCGCCACTTGCGGCGGATGCGGCTTTCGGGAATGGGCAGGACGCCGACTTCGCTCGCGAGCACGACCGTGTCGTCGTCGGTGAGCACGTAGCGCGCGGGCCTGAGGCCGTTGCGGTCAAGCGTCGCGCCGATCTGCACGCCGTCCGTGAAGACGATGGCGGCCGGGCCGTCCCAGGCCTCCATCATCGGGGCATGATATGCGTAGAAGGCGCGCCTGTCGGGATCCATCGTCGTCGACTTCTCCCAGGCTTCGGGCACGAGCATGAGCATCGCCTGCGCGAGCGAATAGCCCGACATCACCATCAGTTCGATGGCGTTGTCGAGGCTCGCCGTGTCGGACTGGCCGTCATAGATGATCGGGGCGAGCTTGCGGATGTCGCCGCCGAGCACGGGCGACTGCCAGACCTGCTCGCGTGCGCGCAGCCAGAAGTTGTTGCCGCGGACCGTGTTGATTTCGCCGTTGTGCGCGATGTAGCGGTACGGGTGCGCAAGAGCCCTGCTCGGGAAGGTGTTGGTCGAGAATCGCTGGTGCACGACGGCGATGGCGCTCTCGACCTTTTCGTTCTGCAGGTCGAGGTAGTACTGTCCGACCTGGTCGGCAAGCAGCAGGCCCTTGTAGACGACGGTGCGCGTGCTCATCGACGGCACGAAGTACTCGGAGCCGTGCGTGAGCTTCAGGGCCTGAATGCGGTGGGAGGCCGTCTTGCGGATGACGTAGAGCTTGCGCTCGAGCGCGGTCTGGACCATCACGTCGGGCCCGCGGCCGATGAAGATCTGGCGGATGACGGGCGCGCTCGCCTTCACGGTCGGACTCATCGTCATCCCTTCGCAGACGGGAACGTCGCGCCAGCCGAGCACGACCTGGCCTTCGCGCCTGACCGAGCGCTCGAGCTCCTGTTCGCACGCGGCGCGGGAGGCGGCCTCCTGCGGCAGGAAGATCATGCCGACGCCGTAGTCGCCGACTGCGGGAAGCTCAACGCCCTGCGCACGCATCTCCTCGCGGTAGAAGGCGTCCGGAATTTGAATGAGAATGCCCGCGCCGTCGCCGCAGAGCGGATCGGCGCCCACGGCGCCTCGATGGTCGAGGTTGTGCAGAATCAGCAGCGCGTCTTCAATGACCTTGTGCGACGCCCTGCCCTTGATGTTGACGACGGCACCCACGCCGCACGCGTCGTGCTCGAGTTCCGAACGATATAGCCCTTTGAGGCCGGCTTCGCGCCTGGCCTCCTCTTTCTGTCGGGTCATGACCTGGCTCTCCAGTGTTTCTATTTTTGGGGGATTCTGTTTTCCATCCGGGAAAGGGAGCGCCCGACGGGCCGGCGGAGAGGAAACATGGAGATGTTGCATCAAAAAATCTCCGTGCACATGCCTGCGGCACAGAGATTTTTGAAATACCCGCAAATACGGGATGGCAAACTGCCTAGGTCGGGCAGTATGTCTTAGGAGATACCGCCTAGAAACTCACTTCGTCTATGTAAATTACCTTAGCGTATCACCAGAGGCTTTCGGCAGCATTTTCGGATGCGATCGGGACCTGAAATGAAAATGTCGGCGGGACGGGCGATGATCCGAAAGAGCTCCGAAAGGCCCGTCCCCTGCCTCATCACCGGCCGAATTTGGCGGCGTATTTCCGGGTTGCCTCCAGTGCGAACTGATTCCAGGCCTCGTTGAGAACGGGCAGGTCCTTCGTCATGTCCAGCTCCTCTTTGCACAGCTCCGACCAGCAGGCGAGCCACAGGAGCTTCGCGCTCAGGTTGCCGCCGGGCTTTTTGACGATTTGGGCCTTCTGCCGGCTTTTACAGTGGCCGAGTCTACTGTTGAGCGAGACGTCGATGAGGGCAAGATTGCCAAAAACATCAATCTGGCGAGGTTCTTCATCGAGATGACGGGCTTCCCCGACGACAGGGCGGGATGCCCTGTCGTCAGCCTCAGGGATCCAGTGTTCAACCTGACCTCTGAAGTTGATGCGGCTCTTATCAATCCTGTCCCCGAGATCTTTGAAGAACTCGACCTGTGAATCGGTTTCCTTGAAGAACTCGGTCGACAAATCGGTGAAGACCTTCTTCATCACTTCGAAATCCTGTCTGCGGTCGCACCGGATGAGCCAGTCCGTCCAGAAGAGAAAACGACGGCCGGGATAGAGCCAGTGCTCCGTCGAAGAGTTGTCCGGAAGTGGCTGCGGCTCCTGGTTCGCCATTTGCAAAGCTAGTTCCACTGAAGGAACGGTTCCCTTTTCGAATGCGAGGCGGGCGCCCCACGCCTTGAGGCGATCGACGAGGTCCTTGGCGAAGCCCTTGTTTGCACCCGGCTTGAGAGCATGCGCGGCCTGCGTCAGCCCGTTTCTTGACGTCACGGTCTCAATCCCGAGTCCGCCGTTCTCCACGATAGCGCTGCGATAAAGCAACATGCCGAGGACGATCCAGTATCGGCCAGCGGCGCCGCCGGATTCGGCCATGAACGTCTCAAGAAGTTCCAGCCCGTCAACTCCGAGAAGCTTGCCGATTGTCTCATTGTCGAAGGACAAGCCCTCGCCGCCCGACTTCGGACACCATTCGAGCACGAAGCGGGCGGTGACAAGCATCAGGTGCAGGAACTGCCAGGCGTTCCCACAACGTCGGGCTTCAGCCTTGTCAAGAAGAGGCTCGAAGCGGGACTGGAACTGCTCGCGCGTCAGGTAGTCGTCGACGTCCTGATTCACCAGAGCCTTCCACAGCACGCGGGCGGTGACAAGCAGCATCGTCGAGTCAAGCGCCGCATGAGTCGAAGAACTGCGGCCTCCCTTCCCGTCATCCGAACCTGTGTACACAGGCACAAGGACCTTCTGCCCGCGGGATCGCTTCAGGATGTCCGACAGCGGGCCGCCATGGGTGGTGCTCACCGCCTTGACCTTGATCTCCGAAAGATCCGGCAGGGCCTCGACGGAGTTCAGAGCGAGCGCCTTCAGAATGGCGCTCCAAGTCTGATCGTAGAAGTCCGCATCGTCGGGATCCATTTTCTCGACGAGCTGCGCCTTGAGGATGTCGGCGTCGGTGAGCGGCACGCCTCGGACATTGACGTTCTCGAACATCATGGCAGCCTCGATGTGCACGTCCCGACCGTTCGCCTGCGTACGGGATTCCAGCGGCACCTCGACGAGGTTGAATGAGACGCGGTTGCGAAGCAGTTCGAGAACGGACTCTGGCTTCGGCACCTCCGCACCATCCTTTGCCCCCGACAGTCTTTCTTCAAAGGTGCCTCTGACGCCGTTGGGATCAGGAAGCGCCTTCTGCTCCTCTGCAGGATCCTCTTTCCCAGCCTCCTGCTTCAACTCGCCCGGGAACGACATACCCTCAGGCAGGTTTCTGTAGGAAAGCCACTTCGGCGGAAGCGGCGCCTTCACGTCGGCCATCTTCTCGTCAAGACGGCGCTCAAGCACGTTCTCGAGAAGCGCGACCGTCGTCAGTCGCTGCTGCCCGTCGAGAACGAAGAGTTCGTCGCCTCTGGGATCGAGCCTTGCCGTCACGATCGTGCCGAGCGAATAGCGAAACTCCGCAGTCCCTAGAAAGGCCATGAGGTCGTCGAAGAGGACCGCAGCCTCATCTCTGCTCCACCGATAAGGACGCTGGAAGCACGGAATCACAAGACGACGGCGCTTGAGGTCCTCCTGGGTGAGGCTAACGGCAAAAGTATTTTCCTTCGTCATCAGAAGCTCCTACGACTTGAACACGGTGGCGATGCTTTCGGAACGGTCCCCGCAAGCCTCATACTTCTCAAAAACGGGCAGATTTTTCTTCCAATCCGAACCCATCAGTTCCCACGGGTACAGTCGGACTCGCCTGAAGAGCTCCGCAACCGTCTCCTCCGCCCGGCCGCCTGCATACGGCACGAGCAGCAGGCATTCGCCGGTCCTTTCCAGCGCAAGCGCCCTGACGACGCGGGTCCACTTCAGTCTGTCCCATGACAGTCTCACCGTCTCCATCACGAGAAGAAGCGCTTCACGCCATCCTTCATAGGCGGAGTCGCGCGAAAGACGATCGGCGCACTCCTTGACGATGTCCGCCTCGGCGAGACGGTCGGGATTCACCTGCGAAGGATCCTCGAGTGCCAACGCCATAAAGTCGTCGAAACGCTGCGTCATGCTGCCGTCGGCGTCGGTCATGAAAGTGTCGGCCCAGTAGATAAGTCCGATGCAGAGCAGAGACTCGAATTTCTGGGACTCGATGTGCTCCTTGTAGTCAGTAGCTTTAGTGTCGAGCGTCCGCCTCACGGCGGCAAGCAGAACCGCGCTCCAGACAAGTGTCCTGATGAACGGAACACCCGTGCGCGGCATCGCAGAGAGCGTCGGAAGCCCGAATTCGCCATGCGCGCCGGTCCTTGAGTCCGAAATCCTTTTCCTAACAAGAGCACCGCCGCCGCTCATGAAGTGCCTGTAGTCGTCGGCATCATTCGCCTCGGCCTCGAGCGTCCTGAGCCCGCGGACAATGAGCATGGACGGAAGCAGCACGCGCTCGAGGGCATCGCTTCCCTGAAAGGTTCCCCGCGATCTTTCCTCGGCCAGATTCGTCCAGAGAGCCGCGTACTTGTTGAGTTCAGCCGCAGGCACAAACCTGAGGTTCAGCGACTTGACGAGGTCGACGAGCTGCATCGATGCGCCACGGTTGTTTTCGCCCTGGAAATACTGTGCGGCCTCGATGTTGCTGCGCAAAACGGTGGCGCTGAAGAAAACGTGATCGAGCATCCAGACGACGCGTTTCGCATCCTCCCTTACATCAAGCTGGCCGACACCCGCCTTCCTGTTGACGCCGAACCTGTTGCGCAAACGTTCTGCCATGAGCATGATGGCATCGACCGTTGCGGGACGCGCGTATCTGAAGCGTGCCGCGCCCTCGGCGGCGCTTCGAAGCCTTTCGGCCTGCTCTTCTGAAAGTCCGAGGTTTGCACCGTCCGCCTGAAGGCGTTCGGCCAACACCGAGACCACGAGGAGCATCGATGTGAGACGCTGCTGGCCGTCGTAGATCTGCATGACGTTGCCGGCACGCCGGAGGCAGATCGGCCCGAAGTACCAGGGCGTCGTCGATTCAGCGGACCTCATGTCGGCTACGTCGGCGAGCACGTGCTCAATGTCGGAGAGCTTCCAGCAGTACGGCCTCTGGCACGGCGGGATCTGAAACGTGAAGCCATCAGGCGGCATTTCCGCCAAATCAGGCATTCCCGGTATTTCCGCCATGCCATGAAGTCCGGCAAGCACCTCGCCGAGCGTCACGGCGACGGATCTCTCCTCTTGTTCTGCATCAGTAGGCTCAGTCAAGGCTTCGTTTCCTTCTCAAGACGCGGCCCGCGCAATGCAGGCCCATGAAAAAGAAATTATATCGACGAAGGCAAAGCGATGACACGACAAGAAGAAAGACGCCTGCCGCTCAGCGCTTCTCCTCGACCTTTCTGACCTCGTGCGGAGCCTTACCGTCCGAAGCGTGTCTCGCTTCGTTGAGCACATGGGACTGGTGCCGCGCCTCCACGGCCTGAGCGGCCCTTGCCGCAACTGCATCGTCAAAGGCCTCGTCCATGGGTGGAAGTTTCGAGACGACCACCTTGATGGCCTTGAGAGAAAGGCGGATCTCAAGCGACAGGAAGACGGTCGAAAGCACGATGAGGCCGACGGCCGCCACCAGCAGCATGCTGTTGACGAAGTCGGCATGCACGCCCGTCGATTCCTCCAGAACGCAGAGCGCGACCATGAGGCCCGAGACCACGGCCGAAAGCACCACGCAGAGCTCGCCGTTGCGAAGAAGCCCCGCCCTGTGGAAGATGAAATCGATCTCCTCGTCGATGTCGGCGCGCTCGTCGTCTGAGAGCTTCGGATCGAGACGCTCGTTCATGAGAAGACGGATGCGCGTCGTGGCGTGATTGTAGCGGGCGCTCATGGAGAGCATCAGCAGGCCCACGCCGGAGATCAGCGTGATGGGCGCGAGCGCCGAGGCAAGCAGCTCGTTGAAGGGCGTCGTCATGAAGGGACTCATTTGGCGGCCTCCTCCTGAAGGCGCTTCCTGAGCGCCTCGCCTCTCGGCATGTGCTCGACGGCCAGGCCGAGCGCATGAAGCGAGAGCCTGATCTCGAACGCAAAGGCGATCGTGGCCGCAATGATGAGAAGGAGCGAGAGCACGAGCCAGACGGCCGCAAACGGCGCCGCATTCAGACCGAAGTAGGTCCCGAAGACGTTCGTCGCGACGAGAAGTCCCGAGCACCCCGTCGACATCGTGATCGCAAGCATCGAAAAGCGCAGGCAGCGCGCCCTGCGATAGATGAGGCGGATTTCGCGGTCGATGTCGGGCTCGACCCTCAGCGCCCGCAGGCCCTGCGTGCGGATCTTCACGAGCCCGCGGATGCGGTCCATGCAATGGCTGTAGCGATTCGTCATGCAGAGAATGAGCATGCCGACGCCCGAGATGAGCGTAATGGGCGTGAGTGCGCTTGAGAGCACTTCGTGAAATGGGGCTAGCATCGCGGCACCGTGTCTGTATGAACTGAAAGGAAACTGACTATAGTCCTCTTCACTTCGGGCGGCACATGCCTCGAGGAGAAGCGTTATCCAAAGTCAAGCGGCGAAGGCATCTTATCAGTCAGAGTCTCCGAGCATCCGTTGCCGTCCCGGAAAGGCCGCGCCTCCTGCGCTCTCCCACCCTGTCCTGCAACCTCTCTTCCGACGGCTTCCGCCTGCATACGGCAAGCATCGAATCAACCGGATGATTCCGCCGGCATCACTGCGCCCAAAAACCATCGTTCCATGTTTTGTCAGCAAAACAGGCCTTTGATTCCATTGACGCTGTTTGCATCACCCAGAAAAACACAAAAGGCACATGCACCTCAGTCATAGAATCAACCATCCAAGAAAAACCTTCCTCTGGCATACTTGAACAAGACGCGTTTCAAACGCTCCCAAGATACGAATCCCTGGATCACGACAGATTTGAACATGGCCTACACCGACATTGATCCGACTGCATCTGCGGCCGACGCTCTCAAAAACGAAACCGTGACGATTCAACAGACCTCCTCTCAGGACGCCGCCGGCGCAGGGGAGACGGCGATCAAAATGCCAGAAAGCCTCGACCTGAAGGGCGTCAAGGTCTACTTTCTCGCCAATCCCAAGTCGATGACGATCTGCAACCGGCTGGCCGAGCTTCTGGAGGAGCGGGGATGGTTTGCAGCCGCTCTGGACTGTCGCCAGCAGGCGGTCAAGCTGGCACGAACGGAAGACGAGATCGAAGAGGCGTTCTGGCAGTACCTTCTGGCGCAGGTAAGGGCCGGCAATCCCTCCGTCGATGCAGAAGTTCGAGAATTCAAGAGACTCTTTGCAGGCTCCCGACACGCCATCGGCATTGATGACACGGTGGCCTCCGTGCGCGAGGAGGCCCAGAGAATCCGCAAGCTGCGGCGCCTCGAGATTTGGACGTTGCCGCTGAGCCACTGGGGACAAAACACCCTCGATCAACAAAAGGCCCTGCTCCGCACATGGGGCGCCATGATGCCCGAGCGCAAGCTTGAGGCCATCGAGTTTCTTCACGCGGCCATACAGCGCCATTTGCCGAAAAACGCAGGACTCTGGCATGCCCTCGCACAGATGCAGAGCGCCCTCAAATGGTCCGCCTCCGCCAGCAGCTCGTACGCACAGGCCGCAAGATACACGCCCAACGTGCGTCTTGCCCATGACTGCCTGATAAAGTCCGTGAAATGTCTCATCGACAGCGGCGACATCTTTCAGGCGAAGAATGAATTGAATAAACTCAAGGCGCAAGGCATTCCTGAAGACGCAATCAATTATTTGCGACAGACGCTTCAGTCGGCCGAAGCACCAGTGGGATCCTCGACGGGCGTTCAAAAGGACGATCCCCCAAAAGCTCCCGCCCCCGCCAAAATTCCCGTGGAGTACCTTCCCTACCCGAAGCGCCTGATCTGTACGGTCCATCACCGTGCAGGCCACATCAATCTCCATCCGATCGCCTTCGAGTCCGCCGGCACCTGGCATCCTCTGCCCCAAAGCGACGCCAAGGTGCTTTTTCCGAACTTCGGGGCTGCAGGCATCCTCTACAGCAACGCCGCCGACACTCGTGCGCTGAAGGAGGAGCATTGCTATTTCGTCACGCTTGATGAGAAAAACGTCGTCCCCTGCACGGACGCGAACTTCAAGTACAGCCTTGACGCCCATTTCGGACACGAGATCCAGCCTCTCGACAAGGCCTGCTTCATCGTCGTATATCCCGAGAAGGAGGACTTCAACCTGTTGGAAGCCACGCCGGTCACTGCACGCAGGAACGTGACGGGACAACTCGACATGTCTCCCCTGAGCGACGAAATGGCGCTCCTCGACACGGGAGAGGCGCTTGTCGGACCGTTCCGTCTCAGGACGATGGGTCAGGGCAAACTTTATATTCCCGCCCTTTCTCCCCAACAGCTTCTTTCCGTGCAGTCCTATCGCCAGACAGACCCTTCGGGCAAGCACACGCTCTGGTCCACCAGGCAGGACTACACCTCCTTCGTCGCGTTTGATGCAGCCTTCGTCAACGACTCACGCTGCTTCACGAAAGGTTGGTGCAACCTGATGTCCGACGCCGCTCTGGTGTTCGTTCTCAAAAAACGCTTCCCCCAGTTTCCTGATCTTGATGAGATTCGCAACTTCATCGAGTACTCTCCCGTCCTGTCCGATCCTGAGAACAGAAAGCAGCTGCGCCGGATGCTCGACGGAATCCGCGACAGGGCTGAAGTGTCGAAAGAGATGTCGGATTATGCAGTCGACCTCCTCCTCGACAGGCTTCAGGCCGAGGAGGGCCAAACCTCCCAGCCTGCAACGAACGCCGTACGTACCGCCATTGAAGCGTCGCCCCACCTTGAGGAGGTTCGCAAAAAGCTGGCGGACAACAGGGAGAGCATTGAAGCCGAAAACCGGCGTGAGCTTGAGAGGTTTCAGGCTGAACACCAGACCAACCTCGACCGTCTGGCTGCCGAAATCAACGACAAGAAGCTTGAGCTCGAACGCGTCCAGAAAGACATTGAAGAAAAGAAGAGCCTCTGGACTGATCAGCTCAAGCGAATGGTCGATAAAGCGAAAACCGAGATCGCTCAAAAGATGGTCGCGCCGCTCTTCGAGGACGCGGCGCCAAACGGCATCGCAACCTCTGCACAGAAGAGTTCGCCCGCTCAGACCGCTCAAGGAACAAGAGAGGAAAAGAACGTCGATTATGCCGCCCGCGCCCGCTCGGAGGTCGGCGTCATCAGAACGGCAAGCGGCACATCCGCCGTCATCAGGAACGGGATCATCGAGGAGTTCATGCTTCGACGCGGCTACACGCATGACGAAGTTGCCAACATCCTCATCGGCGTCGCCAACAACTTCCTTACAGTCTTCTCCGGCGACCCGGGCAGCGGCAAGACGTCCGGCTGCGGCATTCTCGCCGAAGCGCTCGGCCTCAGGGGGCTCAGCCCGTACCTTTCGGGCGCTCCCGGATGGGAGGATGCACGCTTCTTCGACAGATTCCTTCCCGTAGCCGTCGAGCGCGGCTGGACGAGCAAGCGCGACTTCCTCGGCTACTTCAATCCGCTCTCACAGTCGTTCAACGCCTCGGACGCCCGCAGAAACGAAGCCTTCCGCCTTCTGGATGCCGAGGCACGCTCTGGCGAAGGCGGAAAGCACCTGCCGTTCCTGATGCTTCTCGACGAGGCGAACCTCTCGCCGATGGAGTACTACTGGGCGGACTTCATGGGCATTTGCGACGGAGTTCGTCCCGAGGATCGCGAGATCGTGCTCGGCGACGGAACCGTCATTCGCATTCCCGACCACATGCGCTTTCTCGCGACGATCAACATCGACGACACGACCGAAGCGCTCTCGCCTCGACTCATCGACCGCGCCTGGTTTGTCCGACTGCCAGCCGCCCTTCCCTTCAGCGAGTCCGTCACCGAAACGACGCCTGCTCCAATTTCTTGGAACGACTTCATTTCGGCATTCGGAGGACGCGGGAACCCGGCCAGCCAGGGAGCGTTGCGGTTCGAAACCTTCTGCATCCACTTCCAGAAGGCGGGCATGCACGTCTCAATGCGCAGCCGCCGCGCTGCGGAGCGCTACATCGGCGCCGCCACTCCCATTCTGGATGGCGGCGTGGACGCAGCCGTCGACTATGCCGTTGCACAAAAGCTTCTGCCCATGATCCGCTCGAGCGGCCTGCCGTTCAGAAGCTGGCTCGTGGAACTTCAGGAGCTTTGTGAAAAACTCCCCGTTTCGAGAAAGATTGTAGAGACCATTCTCGTTCGCGGCGACACCAACCTCAACTTCTACCAGTTCCTGTAATGGCGGACGATCGGCATCTTCACGGAACAATCTCGCTCTCCCCCATTACCGAGGGAGACAACGGGGAGCTCGTCCGCCCGAAGGCGGGCGGCGCCGTCCTGCTTGCGCTGCATCCGAATGCGTCCGCCGAGGTGGAGACGCGTCCTGAACAGCAGGTCTCGCAGGCCTTGTGCTACGAGGCTGTCATCACGCTGGACATGACTGACCGCTGGGCGGCCTCCTGGTCGCGGGCAACAGTCCTGATCAAAATAAGCCTCGAAGACAAGTTCGTCTACAACGACCGCCTTCGTCCGAGTACTCGGGACAAGAACATTGTTCTCGGCCCCGTTCTCCTCCCCAAAGACGTATTTGCGGAGTCCATCGGCGTCGTGCGCCTTTGCGTCGACCTGTCAAACGACAACGGCCTGACGGACTCCCTCGCAACGGATCCCGTACTGGTTGAAGTGCTGGACACGGAGGAAGGCAGGCGGTTGCGCAGGATGTTCGACACCCTGCAGGAGAATGCCGATCTGCTCCTTCATGAAGAAGCGGGAACGAAGCAGCCCGGACGCCAGGAAACAGGAGAACGCCTCGGGAACGGCAGCCTTGAAGTCCGCCTCGAACTGGTGGACAGGATCGTTCTTGCCTACACAACCCTGCACAGATTCTTCGAAACGAACGCCCGCTTCCGCCTGAAGGAGGCCAGAACACTCATCGACTTTGAACGTCTGAGCACCGTCGACGCCAGAACGCTGGAGTTCGTAGCCACGCACCCGGAGGAGCTGGAACCCTCGGAATGCTCCTTCGGAATCCAGCACGCAGGCCGGCATTACCTTCCGAAGCGTGCCCCTGCCGTTCAGCATCAAAGGGCCTATGACATATACGAAAACGTTTGCCTCGTCGACTTTCTGCAGACGGTGGCTTCCGCTCTCGGCGACATCGTGCTTTCCGTGGGAAACCTGCTTCCGGGCGGCGGACCAAAGACAGCGACAGCTTCCTCAGGGTCCACGACCGCCTCGCTGACGGAGGGAATGGTGCGCTCCCTCATTGACGAGCGCCACTCCCACGCCGAGCGCATCGAAGGCCTCCTTCGCTCCTACATGTCGATCTTCGGCCTTCGCCGCCCTGAAGCGCTGGCCGCCCTTCCGAAGCCGACGGCGATCTTCATCTCGTCCGCACCGTACCGCAGGATCTACGATCTGATGCTCGAATGGTTCAGGCAGCCCGCCCCCTCACTGATCAGGGAGCGGATGCTTCTGTCCGTCGGACGGTCTTCACGGCTTTTTGAACTTCATGTACTGGGAGCGCTTCTGCGCGCGCTCGATCCACAAATCCTCTCGAAGCGGCGGTTCGTTCATCCGTGCGCGCCGAAGCGCGACAGCGGCACGAGCCTCTGCAATGAGTTTTCATTCGAAAGAAACGGAGAGCTGTGGACGATCTTCTACGAACCCGTCATTCCCTCCGGGCAACTCGACGGCGAGAATCCGACAGGCCTCGTGCGAACCATGTCGATGCACTTCAGTCCTGCAGGCCTTCCCTGCAAGCTGCCTGAACAAACCTTCTGGACGCCCGACTTTGTGCTCAGAATCTCGGATCCTTCGGGCGAAAAGGGCTCCCGCTATTGGATTGGAGACGCCAAGTACTCGACCTGGCCCACCGTCATGCGCGAGTATGCGCAGGCGGTGCTCTTCAAGTACCTCCTCGCCACCTCCCCAGCCGATCCGAAGGACCGGATCTGCGGTCTGGTGCTCTTCTGCGGCAAGACCCAGAGAAAAGAGGAGTTCCAAAGAAGCATGAGGGATGCGCTTGATGACCAGAATCGGGAAAGGGAACCGATGCTCGAGCTGCTGACGCTGAGCGCTGACGATCCCGCCGAAGAGTGCAAGGCGTTGCGCGAGTGGCTTGAGCGGGAGATCTCCTGAGACACTCCCTGCCCTCCCCGAAGCGACTATTGTTTCCTCTCGGGAACGGCACGAATCCTCTTCACCAAGTCCAGTCACACTGTTCACGTGAATGAGAATCCGCGTCTCAAATGGGTCGAACTCCTTGCGGAACCCCGACATCAAACGCCTTCGCGAGTGCGCCATAGCCTGCGACGGCGTCCGCCACCTCGTCGAGGATGGCCGTCGCTTCGCTTCTGCCAATTCGAAACCGGGATGCCAACTCAAGGAAGTCACCCCGTTCGACGCCTTTGCCGAGGCCGCAGACCGATGTCATATGCTCAGCTCCCAAAGCCGGAGAAGTGACAAGATCATAGGCGGGCGACACGGACCATCGACCCTGGGCGTCCATCAGGAAAGCGAAATTCTTTGCATGGTCGTCGCAGTTGCCGATCGAGTAGTTGAAGGCGGCACGGCGAAACTGTTCGCGGACATCCGCTGCAGAGGTCAGTCTTGCGGTCAGAGCGAGAACATGAGTGTAATCAAGACAAGGGATTCGGAAGTCGCATTCCAGAAGCGCGGCGGCCGTGCACATGTGGACTTTGCCGTTTCGATTTCGGTCGAATCTCTCAATGCCGAACCAGGAGCAGCCGCCTGCCGTGAATAGATGCGTGCGCGGCATCCGGATGCCCGCCCGCCTTGTAATCAGAGATGTGACGTATTCCCGGACGGCCTGATCACACGGGTCGCGAGGTCCGGGGAACTTGAGAATCCACGGCGTCATGTCGCCGCGGGCAAGAGTACCTGGAGTCAGTCGCTCGAAGTCGCTGGAGACAAGACAGACGATTTTGGGCCGCGAGCCGCCGGCAGATCCACCGAGCGACTTGAGCCTTGAGACAGCTTCCTGTGAACGACTCTCGAGAAGGTCGGCTACGTCATGAGCAAGGAGCTCAAGACGAATGTCGTCGAGCTCACAGTCCTCGATGTCCGCAGCGGGCTCGTATTCCAGAGCTCCCATGCCTCCTGATCCGCCCCAGCAGAGGCGCTCGATGGGAGACATCGTCCTCAGGCACCTTTGGTGCCGCTGAAGGTACTGGTCCAGCAAAAAGCCGCCCCAGGCGTCGGGAAGCGAGTCGGCGACGAAGCCCGGAAGACCTTCAAAGACGTTTCGAGGGAGATGCCGGACGACGGAGGATGCGGGCATGCCGAACGGCGAAACCTCGAGACCTGATTGAAGAAAACCCGACGCATACTGAAAGGCGATCCCGCCTTCCTCGTCCGTCAGTCTGCCCAGAGCATGACGCGTTCCTTCGAGATTGAGAAAAACGTCGACCTGCATCAACGGGCTCTCTTTCTCTGCTTCGGAGGTTTCGCGAAGAGGTCACGGGCAGGCGCAGGCTTGAAAAGGTCGTCGAGTTCCTGTGCAAGGTTGAGCGCCATCGCCAGAAGCACCAGGTGCTTGAGCGAAATCTCGCCTTCCTGTTCGAAGCGGCGCAGAGTTCCAAGCGAGACTCCCGATTTTTCCGACAGAGCCGCCTGCGTCAGGTTTTGCGCCAGACGTTTCGCTTGGAACTGCCTTCCAATCTTGCGCTGGACGGCCACGGGTGATGAAAAGTTGGCGAGTAGGTTCATGGAGCGCGAGAAGGAAATCTTGACTCAAATTAATACCAATATTTTAGTATTTCATGGCCAAAAAACCAAGCAATTACTCAAATCATGGTAGTAGAAAAGTGCTCGACTGCGAGTTCCGGCAGAGAGCCGGACGCAGGACGGCCCCGAAAAGGCGTTCGGCCGTCGGGACGGCAGTCAGTTCAACGAAACAAGTGTTTCCTTGCGGCGTTTCTATGAATGCGAACTGAAGCTCACGCCTGAAGAATTCAACTCGCCCGCCTACTACTCCGACGTCGAGATCTGCAGCCGCTATGCCCAGCACATTGCCGCTGAAAGGAACATCTCCGTTGACGACGTCGACCTCGGCGAGGAATACGAACTCTGCAACCTCCCCTGCCAGGTTGAACGCGAGATGAAGGAAGCCTTCCCGAACATCGTCGAAACCAACAGTCTCGTCGAAGTCGAACCCAACGACGGCAAGCTCCTCGAGGCGATCTTCCACTGATCCCGCCCGGCGAATCGACGTCCTTTCCAAGCCCCTGCAGACCCCGCCCCGCAGGGGCTTTCGTCATTTTTCACCTGAATCGCGCACACTCTCGCAACGGCACTGTCGACCTATAAAACCCAAAAAGATCTTTTATCTGTGTTATTGTCGACAATTGTTCGACAATAACTGCGCAATCCTCATTCCGGACAGCCGCCATGGACGAAGAAATCCTCTTCCGCTCGATTCACCGTCATCTTCTTGAACGCTCCCGTGCGGGTCATCAACCCGACACGGAAGCGGGCCTTGCGGACCGCTTCTGCGTCTCGCGCCATCACGTGCGCCAGGCGCTCGACGTCATGACGCAGATGGGCATCGTCACGCGCACGCAAAAGCGCGGCATCTCCTTTGCGGAGCCCGGTCCCGACGACATCTCCCGCCAGATCGAATCCCATCTCAAGATCGGGAACTTCGACGCCTATGAACTCAACGAGGCTCGTCGTCTCTTCGACACGGGGCTCATCTCGCTTGCCGTCAGGCGTCTGCCGCCCGCCCAGTTCGGCACCCTATCCTCGATCGTCACGAACATGGAGGGCTGCATAGAATTCCGTCGTGCCGCACTCAAGTTCCACTCGCAGTTTTGGGAGACCGTCTTCAAGGGAAGCGGCAACCGCGTGCTGCAGGTCTTTGCGACCTCGCTCCTCCTTCACACGATGAACTATCTCGAAAGCCGCGCGGACGAACTCGAGGACAGCTGGTACTCGGACATGCTGACCCTTGACAAACAGGTGCTCAACGCCCTGCGCGTCGAGGACGGCGAACGAGCCCAAGCGCTCGTCACCGAGTGGCTCAGGAAGGAGCTGATGCTCTGAGAAGCATCAAACCGTGTTGCCATCGACGTAAATTTCCACCCAAACAATCGAATCGTGCGTCAAACGCACGGACCGTTAGCCTGGATTTTTAACAATTTCCGTGGAATTCCCCATCCAATGCGAAGCGTAGATTGGGAGGGGAGCATCAATAAGACGGCCCCGCTCAACATCGGGAGCCGCTTTTTAGACTTCTCCCCTGGATCATTATGAATTCAGAGAGATGGCCACACTTCGTCAGCCCCGCTCGCCCCATGTGCCCCACCCATGTGTGCCAAATGGATGGGGAATGCACGGGAAATCCGTTCAAAGCACCTCCCAAACCGTCACCTGACGCTTTTCTGCTTCAAACACCATGGCAACGCGAATCAACTGCTTGCCGTGCAAGGTATTCCCATAATCCCTCTGAAGAATTTGATCGACTGCTTCCCGGCAAAGCTCGTTCGGATCAACACCATTTCTAGCGAACTTGAATTCGAATACCCAGTGCTTGTCTCCAACTTCCACCTCCATGTCGCTTCTCCCCCTCGCCGTATGCACCTCAACTTGAGGGCGCAACGAAAGGCCGATCATGAGGATCTGCATGCAGCCCTGTAAAGACGCTTCATCACGAATCGCATAATTCTGATAATCCAATGAATGAAACACGCCATTGACGAAATCCATCACTTTGTCGACCTCGCCGCGCATCAAGTTCGTCAACAACTTCTGAACCGTAAACTGCTCGTCACTCACCATCACCTTCGCATAGAGCAACGCCATGGAGGCAGCCACTTCTCGGTTCGGATACCCCAACAGAAGTCCTCCCCCCTCATCCACCCCACGAATCGTGAGATAACCGGTCTGATGCAGCAACACATCGACATCCAGCTTGTCGTAAGGAGCACTGGACATCAACTGAGACGCATCCATGGAGACTGTTTCCAGAAAATCCAGCGGTTTGTTCAACTTCCGCATTGCGAGATAGTTCATCAAAACGTTCGGTTGTCCTCCGGACTGAAACCAGTAATTTTCAAACTGAAAACGCTTGCTGCCCAGATAATTCAATACTGACCACGGACAATAAACGTGCGTTTTACATTCCTTGTCAAAAGAAAAGCCGTCATAGTACTCCCGCAAAAGATCCAAAAGTACCTTTGGAGAAACATTCGACTTTTCCGCAGCAACTTCCAAATAATCGCCAAAATATTTCTTGAGCTCGTCTTCGGTATACCCGACCAGCGTCCCATAATCCGGGTCAAGCGAAATATCCGTCAGGTTATTAAAGCCAGAGAAAATGGTTGTATTACTGAGACGCGTAATACCTGTAAAGAACATGAATCGGAAGCAAGTTTCCCTGTTTTTCAGAATCATGAAAAATTCACTCATGATTTTCTGAATCCCAGCAAAGAGCGCTTTGTCATTGAGCACCCGCGTCAACGGAGAATCATACTCGTCGATCAACACAACCAGCGACGAATTCGGAAACATCTTCAGCCAGGAAGAAAACTCATAGCTGAAGGACTTCTCGTTTCCGGACCAAGCAAAGCCATGCTCCTTCAACGTTTCAGTCAACATGGCAAAAAATTTCTCGCGGAAATCTTCAACAGTATCAAAATCGACAATAACTGAAAAGTCTAAATGAAAGACCAAATATGTCGTATCAGTCCATAGCTTTTCGATTGCCAGCCCCTCAAAATCCCGAAGTCCGTTTTCAAAGAGCGTAGCCAAGGTTGACACCAGCAACGATTTGCCGAAACGCCGAGGTCTTGCAAAAAAAACTTTTGTTCTACCTCGCGCGATTTCATTAATCATCGCCGTTTTATCAACATAAATCTGACCATATTCCCGCAATGCTGGAAATGACTGCGTCCCTGTCGACAATTTCGTTCGATCAATCATTTCTTTTTCCCCGAATAACAATCCTTCACATCAGTGAACCCTCCCCGCCCAATTATTAATTGGACGGGGCTTCCCTGCCTTTTACCAGCAAGGACTGCCTGAGCACAGATAGCGGGCAAACTCAGAAATCTGCGCTCACATGGAGCGCAGCTCCGCGTTAACCCGAATGAGAGTGTCCAGGGTGCGTGTGATCCTCTTGGCACATGACGGAACTTTAGCCGCAATGCGCCGCCATCTCGTTGCCGAAATGGACTTCTCGTACTCCCTGAGGAAGTACCGAGCTCCGATGTTGTACGAAGCTGACAGGTCGCACGAATAGCGCTTCCCCGTCTGGAACGTACACATGCTGTAGTTGTCCGTGTCTCTCGTAACGTCACCGGTTCCGTCAAAGGCCAGCTTCGATGTATTCCAAGAACACACGCGACGAATGCGAGTACCGCAACGATGTGCCTGGTGCTCCACGATCTGCTGGACATACTTGGCACGCCAGTGATGAAGCCGCTGACGCTTGGAGCCACGTTTGCGCCCGGCGAGATCGAGGTGTTCCATGACGATGACGTCGACCTTGAACTCGTTTGCAACCGTCATGATGAAGCCTGCCGTCTTGACGGCGATGTCCTTGTTGACCCCCTTTGCTCTCGCCCAAAGCCTCGGCATGCGTTTTGCGCCGTTGCTTTGAGCTTTCCTGATGCGCCGCAAGGCACGTTCCAAAGAGTCTTGCT
>OIXA01000905.1_pt1 | contig 40257 bp, 64 predicted proteins | sample 1587721 | NCBI WGS metagenome assembly OIXA01 (sample SAMEA3888900, study PRJEB22519) | human gut metagenome | biome: human gut; feature: human-associated habitat; material: faeces | place: Denmark | collected 2013
GTCCTGGTCTTGGCTGTTTGGGATTACCCCCTAGGGGTGTCTGGTTTGGTTTGTGATTGGTTTTTTTCTGGTTTTCGCAGGGGTTTTGTGATTGTTTTGTTTTTTGGTTTTGTTGCGTCTGTTGTCGTGCTTTGTCAGTGTTTCCAATGTTCTTGGCTTGCGGTGCTCTTGGCTTGGCCGTCGCGTCTGTTGCAACTGCGGTGTTCGGGTCCGGTCCATGCTTGGCGGTTGTCGGCGTGTCCGAGGTCCCAGGCGTCGTTGCTTGTGATTGGTTTGCCGCATTTGTTGCAGGTTGGTGTGGCCCCTTCCGCTATGGCCCTAGCCCACCGTGCCCTCTCTTGCCTGTGTGCTTTGCCGTAGCCGCGTTGGCTTGCGGTGCCTCGTGCTTGTTCGTAGGCGTGCTTGTGGGCTTTGCAGTAGCGTTGTCCTTGTGTTACGAGTTGTGGGCAGTTGTGCCATGCGCATCGTCGTAGGCTCATTGGTGTGGGTGCCTCCTGCTTGTGTGGTGGCTACCGTATGGATGTGGGTGCCTCGTGTGGGAGTCGGACCCCACCGGGTAGGGAGAGAACCAAGTGATTGAGGGAAGAGCCCTACTTGCCGTGCCGGGCCGAAGCGTGTGCCCCTGCTTGAATAGCGGGGGCTATTGCTGGGGCCGCCTTTGGTTGGACGACCTCGGAGACTGTTTCTACGGCTTGGTAGATCAGCTAATAGTTAAGCCCCGAGCTTGGTTGCTTGGGGCTTGCTAATTCTCAGTTCCGATTATCTCGTACTGACGTACGTCAGTATACTATTTTATCGGTGACAGTCAAGTTGGGCGGCGAGTTCTCCGAGGTTGAACACGTACTGGTTCTTGGTGTTTGTCGGCGTGGCGTGGAGTTTGCCCCTGCGGAGCCATTGGCTTATGAGGTTGCGGCTGGCTTGCAGGCCGTAGCGTTTGAGTTCGTTGGCTGCGTCGCTTGGCGTGCCGGTGATCTGCAATTCCCATAGCTTGCGGTCTCGTTCGGCTTTGATGGCTGGTACTGGCCATTCTCCGCCGCAGGTGCAGGTTGCCGTCAATGCGTCTGGCGGTGCTTGCAGTTGGCGGTTGCAGTGTGGGCATGTGCCTATGAGGATCATGTCTTCGGCTGGCGTGAGGGCTTGGTTGTTGCGTCGGATGATGCGTTGCAGTTGCCGGTAGTCGTCTTCGATGGTGGGCATGTTGAGTACCGTGTGTCGGCTGGCGAGTATTCGTTTCCATGCTTTGTCCCAGCTGAGGTTGGCGTAGGCGGTGTTGATTTTGCCTGCGGTTTCGGCGAGCCATTGACTGCTTGCGTCGATGAGGTCGAGCGCATGCTGGTCGAGTGGCAGGGGCGCGTAACCGTTGCTTGGCGTGTGGGTGCGTTTGCCGATGCGTGCTTGTTTGAGGCTGAGGCTGTGCAATGCTGGCAGTTGTTCGTGTCCGAGCCGGTAGATCAATTGCCAGTAGTCTTTTTGGCAGTTACCACAGATCCAGTTGGCTGGCTTGACTTGTGTTCCGCAGGTGGGGCATTTCACGAGTTTGCTCTCCTAGTTCGCTTGCGATTATCGGGTATGGGACTTGCAGGATTCGTGCGATGTCGTGCCAGTCGACTTGGTTGGCGGCTAGCCTGTGTGCCTGGGTTTTCTGATGTTTAGTGAGCATGAGCGCCTATCGTGATGATTTCTTCCTCGTCGTCCACGTCGATGATGTGGACTGGGATGTGGAGTATGCCGTTGGCTGTTTTCGCGTAGGCGATGGCGATGGCGAGAGTCTGATAATCCTCGCCTAGACTGCCGCCGTCCTCGCTGATGATCTGGTAGGTCATCGTCCACCCAGCCATGCGATAAGCATCAGGATGACGTGGATCAGAAGGATGATTACTATTGCTAATTCGTAGCTCATTTCGTATCATCGATCTTGTCGCAGTATCTAATAATGTCGTTGCCATTGGGATATTGCGCGTAAGCACAGGAGAAGTCACCGTAATCCGAATGCACGATGATCTTCTTGCTTGGAGGTATCGCAATGAATAGCCACACTATGAAGCCGATTAACGCTACTGTGGCTATCTTGATCAGCAGATCACCTAAGTCGATGGATATGTTTCTCATTCCGTGTCCTCGCTTTTCTCAAGGATGTAGACGTTCGTGGCGCTGACTGCGTTAGTGGGAAGTTCCGTTGGCGGGATGGTATCCACCCGTGAAATCTTCCAACCATCGTTCAGCAACTCTTCAAGCGCCTCCATATTGGACAAGCGGCGACGGACGCCGCGATCAGCCCAAAACAGCGGGCAGACCTTGTGTTGACTGCTCATTCCGTATCCTCCTTGTTGAGTCGTTCTTGGCAGTAGTCGTGGAACATTTCGGCGGTGATGGCCACCGCATGCCAATATGACTCCCTCTCGTATTTCCCGGCCTCGTATGCCAGTCCTTCTCGGTATCTGGCCTTTGCCGCTCTTTCAGAGGCGATTGCGAATATTTCGCATAATGCCCGCACGTATCCATCGCGGTAGTCGCTCATTTTGCGTCCTCGCTTTGGTTTGGCACTTCGCTTGGCATGGAACCGCTGTAGCCGAGCATGGATTTGATCTGGCCTTTGAGAATGAGAAGCGCAGTATACTGGCCTTGCGCATTGGGTCCGAAATGCTCCAAATGCACCACATGCGCAAGTTGCTTATCGATCAGGCCCATGACCTCATGCAGGGCCTTGTCTCGTTCACTTACGTTCGTCGCCATCATTTCTCGCTTTCTGGATTGCCGACTAGGGAGTTGAGTGTGTGTTGGAGGTGGTCTGCCGCGTCACGGTATGTGTCGCTTCGGGTGAAGTGCAACAGATATTCGAGTTCTCCACCGTGAGAGAATTGGCTTTCTTCCTCTAGGGCTTGGGCTATCAGCCACTCGATGGCTTCGCCGTACGCTTTCTCCATCTCGCTAACATTCGTTGCCATAATTGGTCTCCTTGTCGAGTAGGTTTTCGCAGTGACGGATCACATATGCGAAGACGTCCGCTTCACGTGTCCAAGGGTCAATGGGCCGTACGGTATCATTGACAAGGCCCTTCCCATCCTTCTCGCGCCATTGCAGCACGTAATCACGTTCCTTGCAGAGCCATTTGATAAGCTCTCGCAGCACCTTCTTGTCTCGTTCACTTACGTTCGTCGCCATGATTGTTTCCTTTCTTGTTGCGTTGGTGCAGGTAGACATCGAAGTCGTTTTTTCCGTGGCAGAAGTCGATGACGGATTCGAATGCGTGCCTAGCTCCGTGGAAGCTGGAGAGGTCGTGCGGCCAGTTTTCCGCTTCGGCTTTACGAGCCTGATATCGTGCGCCTTTGAGACATAATGTGCAGAAGTCGATCACTTCCTCAATGGTCGGCTTCTCGCCTTGTCCGTTCATTGGTTCTCCTTGTTGAGTTGGTCTGCCAACTGGCAGGCGGTTTGGTCTGGCTGTGCGGTTTCGATTGTGCGATGCAGTGCGGTTAGCACGTGGTCGCATTGCCATGAATGCCGATGTGGTTTCGAGGGTGGAATGCCGCTCATTCTGACGCGGTGTTGACACCAGCCCTTCCACTGGTGCGTCCAGTCCGTGACGGTGCGGGTCTCGCCATGATGGCGTGCCGTGAAAGCATTCCAGGCTTCGGAAAGGTCAAGGTCAGGAAAGGCCTTGATGATCTCGCTGTTGGCGTGGGCTTTCTCTCTTGCTTGTTCGAAGTCGGTGATGCTGATTTCTTTGGAGAAAGAAGAAGAATATTCTTCTTTCTCTTTCTTTGGTGTTCTGGTGTTCTGGTGTTCTGGTGTTTGTCCCGATGTAACGGCGTTACAGTCCCGATGTAACGCCGTTACATCGGTGGTTTCTCGGGATTTGGCTACTCGGTCTGCGGTCTTCTTGCGGACGTGCATGACCTGTTCCATACTGCGGTTATGCTTGAGATAGTCGTGGATTATCCACCCTTCCTCGACTTCCTCGAGCATTCCCACGTCGCAGAGGGCTTGGAGCTGTTCGTCGGTGGCTCCGATGACGAAGCGCATGGTCCGGCGCGGAATGAAACCGTCCGTGAGATGGTCCCCGCAGTAGGTGAGCGCCATGCAGAACGCGCCGATCGCGTCCATATGGCCGCTGCGGCACAATTCCTGCACCTTATCGTTCGTGTAGAAGCCGTTCACCAATTGCACGTATCCGCGCCTAGCCATTTATCCAAGCCCTCCTTCATCTTTCCCCGGTGCGCATTACGACGATCATGCTTGGGAATGGTGCCGGCCCGCCCGGTATGCCGTTCGTCTCGAACCGAAGTCGGCCTTTGAGGAATCTGACCTCCGCACGGTTGAGAATGAACTGTTGGAACCAGCGGGTATCCGTGCGAGCCGGCAGCAGCATGACGACGATGGTGCCTTTGCGGCTGGCCTCCATGCTGCACTTGCGCACCCATTCCGGTATTGCCTTGCCATATGGCGGATTGCAGAATACCGTCTCGCCCCCCCCACTCATGATTGAAGGCGCTGTTTCCAGCCGTATAGTATTTTGAACATTTGTGGTTCGTTTCACTGCTGGCTGCATCCAAGGTGAAGTGAAACTCACTGTCCAGCCGAGAGAACAAGTCCGTTGGCGTTTCCCAGTCCATGCGATTCGACATGTAAGCTGCACCGCCAGAATCGGTAAAACCGCTCATTGTGTTTCTCCTTTCAGGACGGCGAGCATCGTATCCTCACATTCCGGTGCGGGCAGGGGTTGTGGGATGGAAACGTCGGAATAGTAGTCGTACAGTTCCTTGTTGTGCGGCTGGCATTCCGGGTCATCATCCTCGAACCAGCCGCCGATCGTATGGAGCGGGCAGAAGAATCGTGGACGCTCATCATCGTCGTACAGGCAAATCCAATGCTCGCTGTCCGTGACTTCCTCCGTCGCGTCGAATTCGTCGTAAATCCAGTCGTATTCGACGCCTTCCCATAGTGTTTCGCAGCCGGGGTAGTCGCATTTCGGACGGACGAATATATGCGTGTCGAAGCTCATTCCGTTTTCTCCTTTTCGTTTTCGATTTCCGTGATCTTGCGAATCAGCAATGTCAAAACGTGTTGCGGTATGCCGTCTGCAAGGGCTATCCAGATTTCCCTCAAGTCCATCCAGTCCGTCTTGGCGAGGGTCGTCAATAGGGCGCGGATTTCGCAGATGCGATAGTCGATTTCACGAATGCAGTCATCGTGTGTGACGATCGGAATGCCGTGCATTACTGCGTCCTGCGTGAACCATGCGGCCTTCCTGAGGTCTTCCGTACCGTTCTTGTCCTTCTACCGGTAGCAGTATTGGACCACCTGCCCCCAATCCGAGCTGAGCAGTCGGCTGAGCTCGATGCATTCGAAAGGGCCACCCTTGTAGTGACTTGGACTGATATTGTTGCTCATTTCAGTGCTCCTTTTGGGTGTTGAGTTTGGTGAGTGGGAAGGCTTCATCGCCTAGGGTTTCGTACACGACGCCCCAATCGCCCGTGTATACTTTGCCGTCTTTCCACCTATAAGAGGGCCTATACCAGCTGTAAGTATCCTTGACCAGCAGCACGGATTGCGGCGTGAGATAGTAGCCGTCTTCTTTCGGCTCTTCCGGTAAGCCCAGTTCGGGTTCGTCCGGTTCCGGTGGGAAGAGCTCGTTGAGCTTGTCACGCATAGCGACCAGAATTTCTCTGGTGGCGTGCAAGATTACATCATTACCGTCAGTGATGCAGATTTTGTCAGCGTTAATCCCTCTATCGCTTAGTTCGTTTAGGTTGAGGCTGACAGAATAAATGCCGCGATATGTTGTATCTATGATATTCATTTCAGTTCTCCTTGAGTGATTCTTCCAGTGACATGACGGCATCGACGAGTACCTTGCGCATTTTGTCCTTGAACTCGTCCGGTACTTTCGCATGTACGCTTACACCGCCGTTGTACTGGTATTCGACCCGTTCGTTCGGGTCAACGTGGATGGGTACATTGATGTCGATGTTGGCGATTTCGTAGCTGCCGCTGACGATTTTGATGTTGAGTGGGTATTCGCCGATCTGCTTGTCGCTCATTTTGTCTCCTTTCTAAGCGAATAGGTCTGGCTGGTTTTCGTTGTATTCCGGCTTTCGCTTGGACACCGCGGGTAGGCGGAGCCTTTTCCGTTTCGCCGCGCTGAGGCGGTGGGCCATGAACTCCGCTGACACTTCGGGCGGTACCGGAATCAGAAGCTCTGCTGGCGGTTCGATGCCGTCCCTTGCGATGATTTCTTTGATGCGTCGCCGGTCGTCGATGATGTGGTTTCGGCACAGGTTCATGTTGTCGCCGTCAGACCAGGACGGGTCGCTTCCGCCTTTGTCGCGGTATCTTTTCCAGACCGTCACGTTCGTGCGAATGTCCTCGCAGAGGCTTTCAAGGCTGCTCATCGTCCCATCTTCCTTTTGAGCATGTCTGCCAGTTGCCTGTTTTGCTGTTTCCGGTATTTGCAGTCGAGTCGCGGGTTCTGTGCTCGTGGGCACCTATCGGGGCCTATGGCATAGTGTCCGCATTCGGGACATTGGCGGATTCCGTCAGGCATTGCGGCTCCTTTCACACACGACCTTCAGTTTGGAGGGCTGATAATGGTAGGTTTTCGGGTGACTGTAGAGGTAGTTCCAAAACTCGTTGAGATGGTCGGTGACGATGCGGTTCGAGGATTCGGTTTGTGGTGGTATGGCATCCCGATGGTCGGCGATGGCCGCGGCCTGCCTGCCGAACTCGGTAGCCTGGAACATACCAAGCTGGGGTTCCATGACTACGCCTTCGCGCTTCAAGACGTTGACGGTGCGTCGTGTGCCGCCACCCTCGCCGAGGGAATGGCCTGAGATGATACGACGCAATGCCATCATCTGCGGAGCCGTGTAAACGTGGCCGCGAATGTTATAGCCGACGTAATGTCCCATTTCACACCTCGTTTTCGTCTGGGCCGAGCGGTAGCAGATCGTTCAAGAGGAAGGCGAACAGGCGTAGGGGAATCCATACGAGTGCCTTGCCTTTGACGTTGAGGGGTTCGGCCATCATCTGCACGACTTCCGGCACGGGTGACGTGGAGAAGGGTGCCGTGAACCGGTCGAGCATGTCGCGGCTCATTATCGCCATCTGGCCGTCCATGTGTTCCAGTCCGAGGCCCTTGCGATGCTGAATCAGGACACCGTATTCGGTGCCGAGGTGGCTCATTTCGTCGAGCAGTTCGAAATAGTGTGCCGCATAGTCCGGCTTCTTCGTATCCTTGCATTCCACGCACACCTTATGGCTCCAGAAGAGGACTCCGGTGATGTCGCCGGTGTCGTTGGTGCCGTGCAATGCCATGCGGTCGATACGCTCGTCCTGCACCGCCCACCTGAGATAGCGGACGGTTGCCGTCTCGAACTTCGTACCTTTTTGCTTCGGAGGATTGGCCATCAGAGATCGTTCTCCGAGCCACCGAATTCGTCGGTACCGTTGGCGGCTGGTGCGCCCCACGGGTCAGTTGGCGCACCCCAACCACCCGCAGTAGGCGCCTGAGACTGAGCTTGCATCGGAGCCATGTTCTGGCCGCCGTTCGCATGCTGGATACGCTGTACCTGAGCCGTCGCATATTTCAGCGAGGGCCCGATTTCATCAACCTGCATCTCCATGATGGTGCGGTTCGTGCCGTCCTTGGCCTGATAGGTGCGCTGTTGCAAACGCCCCTGTGCGATCACCCGCATGCCCTTATGCAAGGATTGTGCGCAATGCGCGGCGATGTCACGCCAAACGGTGCAACGCATGAACAGGGCATCACCGTCCTCCCACTGATTCGTCTGCTTGTTGAAACTGCGGGGCGTGGCCGCGATATTGAAATTGCAGACAGCATCACCCTTGCTCGTAGTGCGGATTTCCGGCTCGGCGGTCAGATTGCCGATGATCGTGAGAATGGTTTCGCCTGCCATCATGCCTCCTTCTTTTCGTCAGCCGCTTCTTCCGGCTGATGCTGTTTGCGGTATTCTTCGATGGCCTGCAAGGTGCGCTGTTTGAGCACGTCCTTGCTGGCAGTCAGATTCTCGGCATCGATACGGCTCAACTGCGATGCCGACGTGATGCCAGACAATCCGGTATGAGCATGGAAGACATATTGCGCCATGTCTGCGGAATCCACGCCACACTCATGCAGGACATTGTTGATGGCTTCGGACTGCCGCTTGGATGCCATCTGCTGTGTCGGCTGGACTGGCGGATCTTCCACGACGGTTGCCGGTACCGTCTGCATGTTGTCGGCCTGACTCATTTCGTCAGCCGTATACAAGCCGCTCAATTCCATCGGGAAAGCCTTGCGCAATGCCAATGCTTCGGCGCACTTGCCGAGCATCAATGCCGGCTTGGAAGACCACATGCTGTTCGGCACCTGCTTGCCCGTCGTCTTATCGAAGCGAGTACCGACGTATTCGCGGTAGAGGGCGACGGCCGAGAATTGGCCTTCACCGCGTACGATCGTCGCCTTCGCAGCCACAGGCGGCTGATCCCAAATCCACGCATCGTGCCAGCCGCCTTTAGGGTCGCACCAGAGAATGTCCGGCGCGCTGTAGCGTTCGTGGCTGGCATCGGCGGCACGGCGGGCGATCAGACGGAAACCGTCGATGCCGACCTGAATGGTCTGCTTGGTCACCCATTGATCGTTGACCTTGGTGCGTCGGCCGATCATGTAGATCTGCTTGCTGAACGGGTCGAGGCCGGTGCGTTGCGCCTGATTGAGGAACAGCATCAAGTCGCCCTGGCCTGCGTTTTCCACGCCGAGCGCCTGAAGTGCGGACATCTGCTGTTCGGTGAAATTGTTCTGGTCTTTGGTGAGTACGAGATCACTGCTCATTGCTGTTTCCTTCCAGGAGTTTGAGTGTGTTGGAGATTTGGTCGGCTTGGAATGGTTTGTTGACGAATCCGCGCGGCAACCGTAGGGTGACGGTTTGCGGGCGGCCCGGCTTGAACTCGACCCCGGGCGGCAGTTCGCCACCGTGAGCGCGGATCAGGTTTTCAAGGAACTCGTCGATCATGGCTTCCGGCTTCGGATAATTCCTCCGCTCCCACGAATTCCGCCCTCCGGGCAGTGGCTCCTTCATGTCGTGCAGACAGTCGGCATAGGCGAGCGGGTCTTTCACCGTGTATCCGCCGTCGCCTCCTCTGGTCAAGGTGATGGTGCCCGCATCCATGCCGTTGAAGTTGCAGTCTTCGATGTCGCCGCCGTCATGGTCTTGCGCCCACGCGGCTTTCGCGGCTTTGAGCAGGGCGCTGTTGCGCTTGTCGATGATCGTGCTGGCGATGATGATGGCCCGCAGTTCGTCCGGCCTCGTGTTGCTGAAATCGAATTCTTCACTCATGGTCGATCTCCTTCATAAAAACAATCCAATGTGTTCCGGTGCGGTTCGGCTGCTTGTTGCCGAAAAGCGGCTTGCACGTGGCGAGCTTGAGAATCTGAGAGACGGGTATCTGTGTCTCATTCCACTTGAAAATCAGCACGCCATGCTCTTTCAGGACACGGAAACATTCGGCGAACATGGTCTTGATGTCGGTTTGCCATGTCTCTTGATCGAGGCATCCGTATTTCTGTACCATGTAGCTCGTCTCTCCCGCATTGCGCAGGTGCGGTGGGTCGAGCACGAGCAGGCGGAACGTCTCGTCAGGGAATGGCAGATCGCGGTAGTCCATCAGCATGTCCGGCTTGACATCGAACCTGCGTCCATCACACAATTCCCAACTTTCATCGCGTATGTCACCGAAGAGCACGCGACTGTCAGCCTTGTCGAACCAGAACATTCGTCCGCCGCAGGCAGGGTCAAGAACTGGCTGATATGCGCTTATTTGTCTACGGCTCCTTCCTTGAGTGCCTTGAGCAGTGCGCTCATGCTTCGGCGGGTGTTTAGAATGTCGTTGAGGAAATCATGTTCAGCAAACGTGAAGCAATCGTCATTCTTGATTGCCTCATAGGAGGCGCGGCGGATGCGGATGGTTTCGTTGGCGAAGTCGTCAAGAATGGTGATGTACCGTTCGAGCTGGCGGACGGGATTGGCATAGTCTTCGTAGTCTTCGCCCGCATTGACTTCGCATCGTTTCTCGTGGCTGACGTAGGCTTTGCGCCTGTCAAGCTCGCTGGCTACGGACTGCTCGGCGAACTTCTCGTTGGCCTTGTCGTTTTCGGTGCTGGTTGGTTTCTTGTCGGTCATGATGGTTTCCTTTCCTTCGGTGGTTTTCATGCCGCCCGGTTTACGTGCGTCTGGGAGCTTGTTTTCCTTGCGGAGCCGTTTCAGATTGGGGCTGAGGGTATCACTGCCGATGTGCAATGTTGTCTTGGCTTCGCGGACTGTCGGCTGACGACCGTTCAGGCTCATGAATTTCTGCCAATAGTCGAGGATGCGTCGGCGCGCCTGCCAGTCCGAGACGGCTTTGGCCTGTTCGGCGGTGAGCCGGTTCGGTGTGAGTTTCGACCATGCTTCGCAGGTCTTGTCGCTCGGATGCATGATGTCTCTCACCGGCTTCTCCTTCCTCGGCTTGGTTTCGGCTGGTTTTCCTTGCCTGCCTAACCGTGGCATGGGGTCTTGCGGCCTGTGCGCGCGGAGCTTGGCGATGTCGGCCGCAAAATCCGTCCAATCGGTTTCTTCGGTTTCGTCGCTCACCGTGTTTCACCTCGCATTCTCTGTATTTCCTTCTCGTGGTCTGTGATGAATCGGTCGATGTCGATGCCTTGCTCGCTCAACGTGGGTGGCTCGTGATGGCTGACTCGTGACCCTTTCAATTCCGGCGTGCTTCGGAGTCGGGCGCCGGGAATGAACGCATTGGTTTGCAGGTGGGTTTTCATCTCGCCTCCGTCCTTGAGAGCTGTGTGCCGTAGGTTTCCAAGTCGTGTAGGCGGTAGCGCACCGGCCGCCTATCCTGCCTGCCCTGCGGCGGCGGATTGCCGAGCTTCGTGTACTTCGGCCCACCGCCACGACTCCGCCAATTCGCAAGGGTTCGAGGACTCACACCAAGAAACCGTGCGGCCTGAAGCGGGGTCAGCAAACGGTCAGGCATCATGATTCAAGCCATAACGGTTGATGAAATACCTCTGGCCCTTGCCAGTGACCTTCGGCGTGCGGCTGATCGTCACGTGACCGTCCGAATGCGTTACCGCCGTCTCCTTGATACGGAACAGGCCCAATTCCATAGCCTTCTGCGTCGGCACGTTCGTGTTCGCACCGGACTTACCAAGGAACCCGTCATCACGAAGCAGTCTGAAAAGACGGTTCTGACCGATGTCCAAACCATTCTGGCGCAGCATCTTCGCCAGTTCGCCCACCAGGCATGTGCCGTCCGAAGCGGCAACCGCGTCAGCGAACAATGCCTTCGGCTCCAATTCCCTGATGCGGGATTCCTGCGATGCGATGCGTCGCTTCTGCTCTTCCATCGTGCGCTGGCCAATCATCACGGCCTTGGCGAGGATGGTCATATCATCATCCACGTCGGTCGTAGGGATATAGCCTCCGGTCTTGCGGATCTGCGGTAGCACTTCGTGAGTGACCCAGCGCTGGAATTCCTTGGCTTCCGGCTTGCGGCTTCTCATAATGAGCTTGTACAGGCCGGGTTCGCTGATGATAAGGGGTGCTCGTCCGGGCTGATTCCAAACCTCCGGATTACGGAGGTTTGTGATTTCGTCTTCATCGAGCGCGTCACGAAGATGATTTGTGTCGATGTTGAGGATGCCGCATGCATCCTTGCCAAAGAACCACGGGTCTCCCTGTTCGTCGGTAAGGCCGCGAAACTGGTTGCCTTTGAAGTTGAACTGTTGAATGTCCTTCATGTCTCTTCCTTTCAAAGTTGGTGGCGTTCGCGCAGATCGGCTTCTCGCGGCAGACAATGAACAAAAACTGCCGCTAACCGTCTTCGTTCTTGGCTGTGGTGAATCCTGAAAAACCACGGTCAAGTGGCGTTGACGCGAACGCTGGTGCTCTGCACGGGATTCGAACCCGTATCACCCCGCCTTATAAAGATTTGCGGGGTTTTGCCGGTTTTTAAGACCGCCGCGTATGCCATTCCGCCAGCAGAGCAATACGGCCAATGCCGCAAAGAATGTCAGTCCTCGTCATCCTCGTTTCGTTCGGACTGGGCCGCCAAGTAGATGACCGAACCGAAAAGAATCACCGCCGCCGTGATCGTCCAGCCGAGGGATTGAGCGGTGGCCCACGAAAGAAGCAAAGTGCCGGTGATGCAGGCAAGTGCCGTCGCCAGTAGAGTGCCGGTATCCGACTTCATGGCTAGTCCTCCTCTTCGATACGCTCGGATGGCAGAATCACTTCACTGAGCGGAACCAATGGAAATGCGTCAGGGCCAAGCTTGGAGATGACGGTTTCCGGGTTTTTGGTGAATACGCCAAAAGCATCAGGCTCCCAGAAATGGAAGCAGTAATTTCCTTCATCGTTGAATACGGCCCATTCACCCTCAGCACCATCATCAGCCTTGAATAGCAGTCGATGATTCTGCGTGAGGTAGTATCCCTGCTTGCCTGGCAGTTCCGGCATAGCCTTGGAGGGGATGTTGAGTGCGTCTACGAGCGTCGAAACGGCTGAGTTGATTGATACGGCGTAGTCTTTCAACGTTTTCAAGGCTTCCTGCAAATCCTGTTCGGTCATGACTGGTTCTCCTTTTCGTATTTTTGGATGATGTCGTTGAGTCGTTTGATGCATGATCCGGTTGCCGCCTTGCCGCCGACCACTGCGCCATTCTGGAAATCGTCGTCACATTTCGTGTTGGCGAGGCGTGCGCAGAAGAAGCTCATGCCTTTCACGAGGGCTTTCAGGTCTTTCAGCAGGGCTTCATCGGTCATCGTGTGGCTCCTACTCGTTCCTGCATCCAATGCGCGAGGGTCTCGAATTGTGCTGGTGTGATGGTGATGCCGATTGGCCTGTCTCCGCCGTTGAGGTACATGTTGAGATTGCCGAGGTTGCTGGCGTAGAAGTCGATTAGTTGGCCGTCCTTGGATATGAAGTGGATGTTGCCCGGGTCGGTTAGTCTGTCCCGCTTGGGCGGGTCCGGAGGGTTAAGAATGTCCGTCATGCCGTCGCCTCCAGTTTGGAGAGGTCGAAGTCTTCGGAGAGGAAGTCGATCGGCTCAAATCCGGTATTGCGTGCGAATGCTTCGATTTCGCTGAGCTTCAACTCAACCTTGCCGTTGAGTCGGCGGGTTGCCATGTCGATGCTTTGATTCCACATGGCTGCTACCGCAGTTGTGGAGAGTTTCTTGGCTCCCACGACGGCGCGGATTCGGGTGAGCGCCCGATTGTTGAGTGTTTGTTCCGTCATGCTTGCGTCCTTTCTGATGATTTGATTATGCGCGCAATTGCGCGCAATGTCAACTCGACACGCGTATTTTCTATCCAATCGCGCGCACAAGCGCGCTAATGCGCGCTATGATATAGCTATGGGTACTAATAGAGCTGAAATGAGCAGCTTCGGGCTGCGGGTAGGTAAGGCAATCTGCGCCGAGATAGGCATGCGCCACATGTCAGGCAGAGAACTGGCACGAGGAATCGGACGAGGCGAAACCTACGTCCGAGAACGCATCGTCTATAAAAAGGAATGGTCGCTAAATGATCTTGAGAAGATATGCCGGTTATGGCATACTTCCCCCGAAGCACTGCTGAACCGCTATCGAGAGTAAACTAATACATCAGGCACCTCCCTTGGTGCCGCAACCGGGGTTTGCGTGAGTCTTGGCGGATTATCGCAAGCCCCTTTCCTTAATCCTTGAAATCGAACGTTTGTTCGATTTATGGTTTATAAAATACAACCACGAAATGATATTTGCAAATCAGCATAAGGATAGGATGGAAACACCTACCTCGAGAAGAAGGAGAACACAATGACAAATCAAAACATGCAGCCGCAGGCACCGACGCCACAGCAGCCAATCCAACCGCAACAGCCCGGTTACACGCCAATCGCACAGCCCCAGACCATCGAAAAGCACATGAGCGCCCTTGTGGCGGCATGTGTGGCCGTGGCTTGTCTGCTTGTCGGCGTTTTCGCCACGGCTCCGATAGCCTACACACGCGGCACACGCTCCGCCGCCGTGTCCAAGGTGGCCGAGGAAACCGCCAAGGCCGACAAGGAGTATCGCAAGTACAAGAAGCTCGCGGAAGACCAGAAGGCCGATTACAAGCAGGCCTCCCAGACCATCGCCAGCGCCGACAACATCAAGAACGGCATCAACGATCTGCAATCCAAGCATGACGATTTGCAGAAGCAGGTCGATGATGCGAGGAAACAGCTTGAGACACTGACCGGGCAAGTCGAGCAGGCGCGAAGGAATTCGGTTTCGTCAGGCGTCTGGCAGGTCGGCAAGGACATCGAAGCCGGAACCTATCGGGCTACGAGTCCGGTCGGTGATGACTGCTACTGGGAGGTCAAGTCTGGCGGTGAGATCGTGCAGAATGATATTCCTGGTGGCGGCTATCCCGAGGTCACGGTTTCCGATGGCCAGCAGTTGAAGATCTATTCTTGCGGTACGTTCGCCAGACAGTGAGATTCCTCCTTTTTGGCCCTGCTTCGGCGGGGCCTTTTCATTGCCTGTTAAAAGTCGGGTGTAATTTCTTCCACGGTGATGCTTGTGGACGATTTTTCCACCAAAACCACGCTGTTCCTGTTTGTCCGTGACTAAACAAAAAAGGACCTTACGGTCCTTTATGCTACGAGGAACCCGAATCACCCGACATGCGATGCCCTGACTCCCTCATAGATCGCCTGTCTGCCGCGGGGGAAGCAACCCATGGCGAAGTATCTGGTCCACAAGGCCCAAATCAGACGCCATTCACGCCCCTCAATATCCGCCTTCTCAACCGGCAGGCCGAAGCCGATCGCATCATCGGCGGAAACAACCGCGGAATGACTCGAAGGATTGTCGATAAGCGGCGCCTTCAGACTATCCGACAATGCGTCTACCTCGTCAGCGGAACGTTCGGGCAGTGATGCCAAGGACTCCCTCATCAGGGATTCCGACCTGTTAAGCGCCGAGCGGGCCTGTTCAATCATGAGCATATTGACATCGGACAGCAGCGAAGAGAACAATGCGAATGAATTCGGATTGGCATTGACCCTCTGCTCAGCCTCGTCCACGGCCGCGACAATCTCCTTGGCGCTCGCCATACCCGAACCAGACGGGCTGTTGCTGAGTATCATCTGCGGGTCGATCGGCCCAAGGTCCCCGGATGGCCCCATGAGTATTCTGTCGGCCCCTAGGCAAAGAATCGTTGCGGCGCTCTTGGCCATGTCAGGCACGATGATGGTCAGTCTCCTGCAATATGAATGCATGGCCCTGACCATGCGCAATGCAGTCTCACCATCGCCTCCGGGCGATGAGAGAATCACATGGAGGTCCTTAGACTTGTCACAGTCCCCCAACAATTCCTCCAGTACGGTCATGTTCGTCTGGTAGATCTGATCGATCACCGTTATCAAGTTCGCTCCAGTAAGCTCCTGATATTCGGACATGAGATTCTGTCGTTCATATCGAGCCGAATTCTCGGCGGCAAACAGGGGCGTGCGCCTGGAATCGATCAGACTTGGCCTATCGTAAGCCTGAAACTCTTCTGTTTGCCCTTGCGAAGTTCCATCCCCAGCGTTCGGGCTTCCTTCGCGATTTGCGCTTTCTTCTTCCAAGTTTGGTCCATCCTTTCTAGAAGCGCCGTTGTGGGCCCTTCGTTCCTTGCGTCCTTCATCGCCGTACCGTTACTAGTTACTCCCGTCAACGTATCCTTCCTCATGTCCTACCTCGCATCCTTTCGTGAATGTTCATCGGTGCTGAACGAATCGGTATAAGTGTATTGCGGCAATCTTAAGACGTTTTGCATGAGCTTCGTTTCCTTTTTCTCGCTCTATGAAAAGAATGAAAATAATGTTACGTATTGTATATATGTATATTTAATGTTTGCAAGTTAGTATTTTTCGCTTGTATGGTTAGTATGCACCATTGTTTACGACACACCATATATACATGTTTGCAAGTTAGCGTATAATGTGTTGTAGAACAAAAAACCTCCGCAGTGTTAACGGCACCGCGGAGGTAAAACATGAAGCCTCACTCAAAGACTTCCAGAAACCAGTGTACCGCATGGCTTGGAGGTCGGAAATGGAACCGGAAATGGGATACCGCAACATACTGGCGGTCGAAGAACTCGCAAGCCAAGGCAAACTCACCGTCACCCACAAGGGCGCACGCAGCTTCGACTTCGCCCAATACGCGCTGCTAAGCAGAATGGCATGGCTGACCGCCGACTGGCCGCTGGACAAGGCGGCCAAGGAAAAGCGCATGCTGCCACGCACCTATGCCTCCGGCTGGCTCAAAATCGCGACCGATTGGGGCATGACACTCCCCCAATCGATGGACGAGCTCGTGGCGATCGGCAACGAGCCGCGTAATCCGAAGCGTGAGCAGCTTGCCTACAATCGCCTCGGCAAGATTGCCAAGAAGCTCGAAGAGGCCGGATTGATCAAGTGTTTGCGCAAGGGGAATGTGCAACGCAAGAACAATGCCGTCTGGCTGTTGACCATCGGCACGCCGGAGGAAAACCGCGAGGTCGAAGCCTACGTGCGAAGCCACATGTACCTCTGATTCGTGCCCACATTTTGCCCACGTCCTTGCGGTAAAAGCCGTGATTTAGCGGTAATTACAGTGAATTACCCGAGTTAACAAATAGGCGGGGAGCCATTGGAAAACCAAGGAAAACCGCCATCCACGACAACAACCGGATCAGGACGGCAGGTATTCTGCAAGTACATGCCACATCACGCCAAGATCGGCGGAACCACGCGTAATCGGCACTAACAACATGACTATGTGCCCACATTTTGCCCACGTCAGGCGGCCAAGTCCCGCCCCTCGCCGATAGCCCGTATCAGCAGACCATTCATCGCCTCGCCTACGGCATCCAGATCATCGTCGAACAGGTCGGCATACACGTCGAGGGTCATAGCTGCGCTCTTATGTCCCAACTGCCTCTGCACGGCCTTGACGTTGGCCCCGGCATGCACGAGCAATGAGGCGCACGTATGACGGAGATCATGAATCGTCATCGACCCCGCGACCTGCTCGCTGAGCGCGGAACGCTTCGCACGGTAGAACCAATTGCCTTTGCGGGTTCCATGCGGCCTCCGAAGGAATGAGCCGGTACGAGCATCAGGGAATAGCGGTTCGGACGACTGACGGCCCCTGCAAGCCTCTTCCAGACATGGTCTGAGCAGTGCCGGGAATATGACGGTGCGGGTCTCGCCGGTTTTCGGGATATCCACCACGGTACGGCTCCTGATCTCCGCGGCCGTGCGCACGATATGGATGCGTTGGCGGGTGAAATCCACGTCTCCGACTTGCAAACCAACCAGCTCGCCCCACCGAAGCCCGCATAGGCCGAGGGTGAGGATTATCGGCCTATGCCAGCCGGAAGCGTCAGCCAAGGCCAGTAATTGGCTAATCGTAAGATAGATGTGTTTTTTCCTCACCACGCGTGGCAAGGCGAGATCATCGCATGGATTTTCGTGGATGCACTTGTCGGCCTTCGCCTTTTTGAGCAAGGCGCGGAGCGTGAATACCGTGCGACGTACCAGGCTGGCGCTTTTCGATTCCGCCATCTCACTGACCCATACCTGCACCTCGTCGTGGGTGATGGACTGGACTTCCCTCATGCCCCATTTTGGCTCAATATGGACTCGCCAGCTGCGTTCGATCAGATCGATGGTGGAGGCTTTCGATTCGGTCTTTTTTGCGGCTATCCATGGCTCCCAGAAGTCCTCGAGGCGCCTACGTCCGGCTTGTGGGTCGATGTAGGTTCCCGTGGTCTTGGCTGTGGTGACGTTGGCGGCACCCCAAGCGTCGGCATCCATCTTGCGGCGGAATCCGCGTTTGCCGGTGGCTGTGCCATCCGGCTTGCGGTACCTGACTTCGTACCTTCTGCCGCCTTTGGTGTCGTAAGGGCGAATCGTGTAGGCCATGTGGTCTCCTTTGCTGACATGGCCAATTATAAAAGAGGCGGCCTGACTGTGCAGACCGCCTCCGCCTTGAAAGTGTCAGCAAACAAGACACGTCTCAGTATACAGGTGCGACACGCCGACTTGCGGTGATACCGTTAGTATCATATACTGTAATCACAAAGCAGGAAGCAATAAGGCATCCTCACAATCTCAAGGAGACTGAAATGAACACCCGCGAATTCGACTACACCGCAGACCGCTTCGACGCCAACGCCAAAACTCAGATGGCAACCCTCCGCTGGCACACCATCGAAAACGGCACCTACGTCAACCATTCTCTCCGCATGAAGGCAGACGGTCTCGCCGCCGCCGAACACAAGGCCCTCGAAATCATGCACAACGATTATCCGGCTGCGAAGCTCACAGTCCGCCGTTCATTCCACAACGGACGTTTCCATTCCGAATTCCTCATCGACGCCAAGTGAAAGAAGCCGATAAAAATGAAGAGCTACAAGGAAATCGCAGAAGAAACCGGCGCCAGCATCGAGGACGTGCGCATGGCAATGCTTTTCACAACCAAGCATGAAACCCCGCACACCGTCGAATACAACGCCTTTTCAGACCCCTCAAGCGACGACATCGGCGACTGCCCCGCCCGATACGGACGAATCGGCATCGAATTCGAGACATGGTGGGAAGTACGCGACTATGACCGCCAAGGCCACTACGTCGGACACACCCGCGAGGAAGCCGTCATCAACGCCCTCAACGGCGGATTCCGGGCATAAAAATGAGGATGACGGGACTTGCACTGCCATCACCCTCGGAAGTCCGCCTTCATGCAAGCAGAATCTGCTGATGAATCATTCCGATGATTCCTCAACGAAGAACCCTGAAAGGTTGAAACCAATGATAACACAATCCAAAAAATGCAGCATCCAAGGATGCCATGCAACAGCCGCAATCAAAGGCATGTGTAGCCGCCACTACAACCAGTGGATTTACCGCCGCATGAAAGACCTTCCAGCCGGAGACTGCCCCGACGGATGGCCTTGCCCGATCTGCGGTGAACGGCTCGGCAATCTTGCCATCCACATGAGCAAGCATCACGGCATCGGATTGAAGGAATACTACTACCGTCACAATGTGCGGTGCAGTGTCCCAGGCTGTGAACGAATGGCCGAAGTGCGCGGCATGTGCAGGATGCATCGACGTCAGGAAAGAGAGGACAGACTGTGATGAAGACGATGAGCAAGGCCCAGTTTCGGGCGACGAGGGAACGTTGCGGCATCAGCCAGCAGATGATGGCCGACCATTTCGGCAACAAGGTGCTGACCGTGAAAAGGTGGGAGAAGCCGGGCGAGGCGGAGCCACCGGAGGATGCGCAAGCATACCTGCTTCGCATGCTTGACTTGCATGTGCAGGCAGTCGGAGCGGCCTTGGATGCGGTGGACGAAATGGAGGAACTGAACGGCAATCCTCCGTCTCACGTCGATCTGCTCTACTATCGCAGTCAAGCTCACTACGACCGCTTCGGTCGAGACAAGGGTGATTTTTCCGTGGTCAACGCCCGGACTCGCGAGATCGCGGCCTTGCTGGAAACACAGGGCATCGAAGCACGGTTCGTGTTTCCGGAAGACAATGAGGCGGAATTCCAGCAGTTGGCGAACACCCGCTGACTGCGACACGCCGACTTGCGATGATACCTAAGGTATCATATACTTGTAATCACAAGGCAGGAAGCAATAAGGCATCCACACAATCTCAAGGAGACTGATTCAAATGGCACAGATGGAATATCCAACTTGGACGAAGTGCAACGACGGTTGGAAGGTACGCATCCCCGCCGACCTGTACGAAAACTACAGCGAAGCCGGTGAGTTCGAATTCCCCGTCATGAAGAAGAGCGGCGAAATCAAGCGCGTGAACATCTCCAAGGTCTCCAAGCCGTTCACCCTCGACGGCAAGGAATACGTGCTCGGCACCCCCGCCGCCGAACGCTCCCAGCGTCGCACCTACGCCCGCCGCACCACCTCTCACCGTTGCGAGGAATGCGGCGGAAGGCGCAACGTGCATCAGGCACACGACATGAGCGGCATCACCTGCTGGCTGTGCGACAAGTGCGATGACGGCACTGCAAGCATCGCCTGAAAACACGAAAACGCCCCTCCCCCAGCCGCAGCCGGGAGAGGGGCAAGGTGTAACAATTGACTGTAAAAACTGTCGAACGAGTCGGAAAACGTCGTTTTTGCGGACAAACCGCAAGAAGGGCAGTTTGATTTTCAGACTTGAGGTTGAGTTTTGGATTCGAGGTTGAGTTTCAAGCCCGAAAATTAATCCAAGGTCACTCGCTGTCGGTGACGGTGATCTTCAATTTGGCGAGCTTGTCCTTGACCGCGGTCTCCACGATCGTGGCGATCTGTTCGGGGTCTGCGCCCTGTGCGGATGCCAATGCCTTGACTGCTTCGGACAGTGCGCTCACCTGCGTGATGAGCTGACTGGTCTTCGAGTCGATGCCGGCCACGCGGTCGCCCAATTTGGCTCCGCCCTGTATCGGCATCTCCGCGACCAGATTGCCGAGCGGGGATGCGTGCGTGTCCTTGTTCCACTGCGAGAGTCGGAACAGTTCGGTCCGGGTCTCGTTGGCGGCCGCGTCGGTGCCTTGCAGACGGTCCCGCATCTTCACGCCGTTCTGGTCGAAATTCCACACGTCTTCCGCGTTCATGTTGTCTCCTCCTAATAGTTCGTTTGCCCTGTTGATGATTCGGTCCACCGGCAGGGCGTTCGTGCACCTGTCGGGGCACCCGTAATGGTCGGTGCCGGGCACCTCACGGTGCAGTACGACGTTGCCGGTGCGGTTGCCCGAGGCGTCATGGTTGAGGCTTGTCCAGCCGTAGCGTTTGGCGATGTCCGCACACAGCTGTGCGCTGGCCTCCACCTCGGCATCGGTGACGGGCACGCCTGCCATGCCGCCTTCGTGTTCGATGGTCACGCCCGAGCAGTCGGATTGCCAGTTGGCGTCGGCCCACGAGCCGTTGTTTTCGTCCACCCACTGGTAGACGGTGCCGTCGCCGCCGACGCCGTAGTGGCTTGCGGCGCCGAAGCTGGAACGTTGGAAGCAACTATCGGTGCCGGCCAATCGTCCGACCATGATGTGCAGGGTGATGTGGTTGACGGACTGCCCAAGCCGTCCGCTGTAGTGGTTTGGGCTGTCCCGCCAGATCGCGAAACTGGCGCCGGTCATCGGAGAGCGCCGCCCGGCTCATACTGGGCTTCGGCCGTGGTTTCGACGGTCGCCGACTCGGTAGCGGTCTCAGCGGACTCAGCGGACTCAACAGCCTCGGCGGTTTCCTCTGCCGGTGCGGTCTTGGCCACCGCGCTTGCGGCGCTCATGGCCGCGTTCTTCGCGGCGGTCACACCATGCACGACACCCTCCTTCTTGAGGGTGTCCACGAGCTGCTGGCCCGCGAGCGAAGCGGACGTGATGTTCTGATTCTTCCACCAGCCGTAGATCGTGCCGATGACGCCGACGACCGCGAACAGGGTCGCGGAAACCTGTTCGTCGGTGAACGGGAGCGGGTTGAATCCGGCCAGGCTCAATCCCGCGTTCACGAGCGAGAAGAGCGTGACGAGAATCGTGACGACGGCCTTCACGCGTTCGCCGGTCAAGCCGGGAAGATTGGTCTTGGTGTTGTTGTTGGCGTGTTCCGCCATTGTTTCCTCCTAACAAAAAAGCCACCACGTGAATGGGATAGCCTTGAAAATGGTTTGGTCTAGTGTCGTTGCGTGTAATGCCAGAAGACAAGCGAGACGATGGAGAAGATGACGAACGTTATTGCATCGACCATCAATCCCCCTTACCTACGGTTTCGGGCGCGATGTCGGGCCTCAGCCTGTCCGGCAAGCGGGGTTTCGGATGGCGCGCCAGAAAATCGGGCTCCATGATTTCGCAAAACTCCTGAAGCCAGTGGAACAGGCTTCGCGTGTAAGCGCCGAGTTCGAAATACTCCTCCTGCTTCTCATTCAGATCCTGCTGCGTCTGTTCCAGATTCCGGGTTTGCGTGGCCTGCTTTTCCTCCAAATGCTGGATTTGGGCAGCCTGCTTATCCACCTGCTCGCGCAATGGTTGAATCACCGAATCCGTGAGTATCTGCACGGCGGCTTGCGCGGCTTCAGTGGCTAATTTGTCCGCTTCGGCACTGTCACGGTCCTCCTGTGCTTTCGACCTTCTGTTGCTCCATGCGGTGATGATCGCGCCGACGATGCCGCCACCGCCGATAAGACTGATGATGACAGCCGACCAGAACTCCTGCGAATTGAACAATTCCTGGAACGGTGGCATCGTCAATCTCCCAGCATCTCCGAACCATCCGAACGCCATGTCTTGATCCGTCTGATCTCGGGGATCCGTTCGATGGGAATGTGGAACGACTCTTTGATGTCGACATCCGTCACCGTCACGATTTTCGGATCCTCATGCGGGAACGCGGCCACGATGCCGATGCCGTAGTTGCTCCACACCTCGTTGCCGTCGGTGAGGCCCTCGTATTGCAATCCCAGACGAAGCATCTGGAACGTGATCGTGTCCCTGTCCGGACGAAGGTCGAGGATGCCATCCAGAATGGTCGCATCGGTCATTGTCGTTTGCTCCTTACCATGTCAATGGGAACACTATAGTTCCCGTGAAATAGTCCCAGTCGTGCTGGCCGCCGAACGCGGTGAAGCATTTGACCAGTCCGGCCGGCGTGACCTCGGCGAACAGGGTCGTATTGCCGTAGGCGGCCAGCGTACAGCCCACGTAATCCCTTGGCGCGTTCAGAGGGCTGATGCGCCCGATCTCGGTGGGATTGTCGTTGCCCATGATGTGGGCGTTGGTTCCGGACGGGTGCAGGATGTTGACGATGCCGAGGTTGCCGAAATTCCATGCCTGCATGTTGATGTTCGACCATCTTTGGCTCTGTTTGATGTCGCTCGCCTTGCCTATCGGATGGCCGTTGACGTAGAAACGACTGTCGGTCAGGTTCATGTTCAGCAGTCTCGCGGTCAGGTTGATGCTGTTCCTGTTGAATTCGATCCGGGCCGGCGAGTCGACGTTGGAATCATAATCGTCGCCGATGTACACGACGTCGGAATCGTATGTCGGATGATGGTATCGTCCGATCTTGAACGCCGTATTGTTCTTCAGGACCGGCAGACGCAGGCCGGTGTCGGACATTTCGAGCATTCGCTCGCCATGCTCGTCCAGGATGTCGAATGTGCCGCTCGTGCCGACCAGTGCGCTCGTGCCGGTGAAACTGTCGCCGGAACGCTTGCCGACCCTCACGCCGTCGGAGGTCATGCGGATGCATGGTTCCAGATTCCCCACGCGGGCTTGAGCGTCGGCCGCGGCCGCGTTGGCGGCGTTGGCGGCGTCCTGCGCTCTCTTGGCCTCCGTCTTCGATGCGAACTTCAGCTCCCATGAACTGTTGTTCTGTGTGATCTTCGAACTGATTTCCTCGCTGACGCCATCCTTGGTCGCATACGTGTTGGAAACCTCGCTGGTGATTTCCGTCTTCGACACGCTGATGTCCGTCTTCGTGGCGAGCCCCGAACCGTCGGCGCCCTTGTAATCCTGCACGACTCCCAAGGCCACGGATTTCGAGGTTTCATCGATATACGACTTGGTACCGTACGAGGACATGTCGGCCTTTATCTGATATGTTTCGCTCACTTCGGTTTTGAAACCGGCGAAATTCGTCTCGACCGTGGTCGCCTTGCTGAGCGCATCATTGGCGGTGGTGCCGACCTGCTTGATCGTCTCCGCATTGCCCTCAGCCGTCCGCTTCGCCTCACTCGACACGGTAACCGCACCGGAAGCGGTCCTATACGTGCGAGCCATGTACTCGAACATGCTATCCACGTCGGGGCTCGTCCATGTCACCGTACCGTCCGACATGATCGTGCGAATCGTCCGATACAGCTTGCCCTCGTAGCCGTCGGGAATGCTCGGCTCCGTCCTGCTCCACCCGGACGGATCATCGGCCCCGCTCGGAGTGTCCGGAGTGTCCGCCGCCAGCCGCCAGAACGTCGTCAATGAAGTGACCGACACGCCCGCCGTACCGGTCTCGCCGGTCTCGCCCTTTCCGCCTTTCGGCCCGGTCATCAGGACTGGATTTGAAAGCTCCGTATGCCCGTCACCATACGTGACCGTGACCCTCAGCCACGTGTACTGGCCATCCATATAGGTTGGTGGCGTTTCCGACCAGCCGTCGGCTGGTGTAGTCGTCGCGTCCGTCGAAGTCGCATACTCCGTCCTGCTCGCGGTCACCGCCAACTGGCCGGTCTTCTTCGCTTCCTCATACGCCTTATCCGCACTGGCGGCGGCAGCGTCGGCCTTCCGACCGATTTCATCCACGGCCTTATCGATCGCGTCCGTGTCCACGAGCGGCGTCTGCACGCCATCGCTGTCAATCCAGTTCGCGCCATCCTCGGCACCCTCGCCAGCAATGAAATCCTTGCCGGTGGAGGTAGGAATGCGCACCGTACCCGTCTTGTGGGTTTTCTGGGTCGATGCCGAACGCAATGCCTTCAGGCCGAGCGAAAACAGCAGCGATTCGTTGTCCGGGTTGATTTCGACATGCTGGGACATGATTTACCGCCTTAAAATAGTGATCGGTGGATTCCTGGCTGTTAGGCCATTGGGTCTTCCATCGCGTCGAAGATCAGACTTACCTTGTCCGTCTCATCGCCGGACATTTGCATCAACCGGCACTCGTACAATCCGTCCGTGAGGCTGGGGAATCCGCTGATGTCCAATTCCATGATTTCACCCGGCCAAAAACTGCCGAGCGGGTGCAGGGGCGTGCCGTTCGCGTCAGTGTCATTTGCGTGTAGCTCGCCCTTGAATTGCACCAAGGGGCGACTGTTCGCATTCAATACGCCGTCCGTATGCTGTTTGAGCAAATCAGCCTTGTCCGCATCCGTATCGCTGTATGCTGATTCCTTGAGCGGCCAAGGCTCATGATTGCCATTCACCAAGCTCAGGTCTTCGGACAAGTGGCACAACTGTGCCTTATCCGTGCCTGACCCTGAGCCGTATTCTCGCATGATCGGGCCGAGATGGTCGATGGTCAGATTCTCCAAGGTGCCGCCATAAGGACTGTAGGTCAGTCGGTGCACGGTCTTCTGACCTAAGTACACGTCGCCATCGCTGCCTGCGGTGAAGTCGAAGCGCACGTAATCGCCGGACAATTTCGGACGAAACTGCATGTCCGGGCCGCCGTCCACGTTCGCAATCTTCGTCAGCACGTCGCTAGCCTTGAGATTCTGAATGTCCCACGACGAATAGGTGCGCTCGTGTGAACCTTTCTCGCCGCGATATGCCCAGTCTATCGGCAGTTCCCCGCCCGGCTTGACATTCGTAGCAAGCCAGCCAACCTCCGCCGCAATGCCACGAAGACTCATGTTCTTGAAGCTGATTTCGTCACTCGACGTACTGCCGGAAGCCGTACCATACTTGCCCTCACGCACCACGTAACGGCTTTCCAACAAGCCCATGATGCTCGACAAGCTGAAATCCGTGTCAAGCGCGGAATCCTTGCGCTGGCCGATCATGCCACACAAGACCGGCATACCATACGACCATTCATCATCAAGGCTGGAATGCCAACACAAGGCAATCGAGCGCCGGTCTGGGGCAAGCAGGTAATTGCGTTCGCCAGCCGAAACCGCAGGTATCGCAGTCCAAGGGAGCTTCAGTCCGCTCACCTCATTCTCACCAACACCCTTATCCTTCGTGGTGGCAAGTGAGGAATCGGATACGCTCACGCTCCAGCTGAAGCTCGGCAGGTCAATCGGCGCGAGAATCCGACCGGTAATCGTATCCGCAATGTACGCTCGCCAAGCCATATCCGACTCCCCTCAATTCGTCAGCCGACGTTTACGCCTCTGTCCCAGATTTCCAACGTGCGTCCGGTATACGTCTGCTGTGTGTCTGAATGGGCGATGAAATACACGTTTTCACCCCAACCAACGCGATGGTTCCGCATGCGTACCGTATGCCAGCCGGACGGTACCGAAACCAGTGCATTCAAATGCACCTGTTGCCATGCACGGCTGACTTGGAACTGGCCGCCGCCACCCCCGACATCGTTACCGTCGAGCTGGAATCCGGCATACCAGCACGCCATTTCGGTAGCGTTTTCGGTCGGCTTGGATGGATTACTGTGCATGCATGCGCAAGCCGTGGCAGTGAAACGAAGCTCGATCAGACGGTCCGTGGGGAGATAAAACTTGGTGTCCTGCTCGTAGTAATCCTTGCCCCCGTCGCCCATGTTGGCGGGGCCCTCGTAATTGCGCACATTGCGCCCGAGAAGACCCTTGGAAGCGCCGTATGGCATGGCCCAGCGTTCCGCGCCCGTGGTCGTGGCCGAGCTGGTCTGGGTCATGCCGGCTGGCACATACATGGCTGTCAGCCTCACTACGTCGGACGGTACCTGATCGAGCGGCAAATCCGGGTCGGCGGCGGGCGTCCCCTGCGTCACGCCGACCACAACATGATTATCGCTATCGCCCTTGTCCAAGTCGTGCGCGCGAAGCCAGATCACGTCATATCGTGGCAGTCCGGCATTGCCAGCCGAAACCGCTTCCGTCTGGCCTCCCGGCCAATAGGCGAGCACGGCCTCACCCGACTGTCCGTCCGGCTGGATAAGCGCAGTACCGGCACCAACCTGATACGTCAGATCGGAACGCCCCGTAACACCCAAGCCTTGGATGATGCCGTCGTTATTCCACTGTGCGCTGATGATATGCCGATGCACGGATGGGCTGACACCTTGATTGTCACCGTCCGGCCTGATACCGAGAGCCGTAGTAGCCATAGAATCTCCTTAATCACATGTAAGTATCGTGCGAACTGCAAGTGACCCAGCCGTTCCCCGCAGTACCCAAAAGCACGGTCAGGGCCTTGCCGGCGGGAATAGTCCGCCAACCACGAGAAGAAAGATGACGGCTTACGTCAACGCCACCCAAGGTTGCCGTGCAAGTCCGCGTATCCAACAGGACAGGCGTGCCGAGATGAATCGCGGAATCATAGCGAAGCTCAGTACGCTTGCCCTCGCAATTGAGATATAGGCTCACGCCGCTAGGCCAGTCACCATTGATCGTGAACGTCGGATAGGCGCGGCTCGTGCCATCATTCGGCAGACGGCATAAGGTCGCACCACCGGACACCACACCATACGACAGCGGATACGCTAAGCCTGCATGCACGCTACCGTAGCTCAAGCCGCCAGACTGGATAGTCGCCGCACGAGCCTCACCATCATGAGACTTCGTAGACAAACGTTCAGGACGCTCGAAAACAAGCGTAATATCACCCGTCAGATTCTGCCAAAGCGGATTCTGAATCTTCTGATCCAGCGAACGTACATAATAGCCGCCAGAACAGTACGTATCCTGACCATCATCGATCACGCGACAAGTCACCGTCTGATGCACCAGCATGTCAAGCTTGGCCAGTTCCGCCAAGGCGCGACTGCGATTGCTACCGGCAAGCACTCGGTATGAGATGGTCACGCATCGCGCTTCGTATAGGATGTCGTCGGCACTAATGTCATGCCCGCCATCACCTTGGCCGCGAGCCGTTACGGTCACGTTTGAATCAGGCGTCTGATACCAGCCGTCAAGCCCGGTCAAAGCAAGACCGGGCCCCTCATAGTCGCCGCCATACAGGCGCACCTCATGGCCACCACCAGACAATACCACGTCACTCATAGGTTCGCTCCTTGAATGGCCTTGGCAACCTTCCGCCCGACAATCGTACCCGCACTCGCTAATTCGGAAGCCGGACGCACAATCTTCATCGGCATATTCACCGTTACGTCACCGCGAGATGGCGTGCTCTCCACTTTCACGATGATCGGCTGAGCTGGTGCCGCGCTGTACAGTTCCTTCGGCAACGCCTTACGGTTCAATGCCTGCATGAGACCGATGCCATAGTATGAAGTGGCTTCGGCATTCGTGACGAATTCGCCGGAATCAAGCCGCGCATTAGCCAGGTACACGTTGTCCTTCTTGCCGCCAGTCTGACCAGCCCACTTCGGATTGACATAGCCGCTGAACACCTGACCACCATTCGCATACTGGGCGAAAATACTGCCATCGAACATGCCGCCCGTATAACCGCCAGCCTTGTCAGGCGTATTATCCGGTTCGACATAATTCGGCGCATTCTTCTTACTGACACCGATAATCTCGTTGATCGTGCGGAAGGTCTGCGTGACGGTAATGTTCTTGTCCTTCAAAGCGGCCAAAGCATCGGAAACGGTCTTGATCTGCGCCTTAGCGGTTTCAGTGCCTTCGGTCGTAACCTTGACATTCTTGTCCTTCAACGCATCGATGGAGCTTTTCAGCTCGTCCACCTTGCCGCGTTGCAAGCCGTAGGCATCAGCCAATGCTTCGGCGGCCTGCTGAGTCATACCAGCCTGCACCGCATTATTGATGAAGGACTGGCGCGCTTCGTCCAACGCGTCACCAGCACGCTGTGTAGCCGCCTCCATATCTCCGGTAGCCTCACCGTTCTCGAGAATCTTCGTCGCCGCCTGCTGAGCACTCGAAGCCAAGCCCTGCAAACTATCCTGCATGGCATAAGCCTTCTTCTGACAGCCGTCAAGCGCATTGCCGTTATCGTCAAGACACTTGCCGTTCTCAGTCAACGAATCACTCAAGTCAAGGATCTTCTGCCGCATCGCGGTAACCGCCTCGTCAGCATCAAGATTCGAGCCTTCCAAGTTGAATACGGCCTTAACCAAATCGGAAATCTGGTCTGCGGCATCACTGGCGGCATCACCCTCGCCACTGATAGAATCGGCGGCACTATCGGCGGAATCAGCGGCCTTGCCGTCAGCCTCCGCCAACTGCTCCTTGGCCTCCTTATTATCCTTGACCTGCTCGGTCGCCTCATTGTATGCCTTGGTCTGCTGGTTAAGCTTAGCCGTAGCCTCGCCGACAATCTGATATGTCGAATCATATTTCTTGTCGGAAAGAGCCAGCATCGCATCGTTGTATTTGTCGATCGCGTCCTTGTCGCCCTGCACAGCCTTGGCGAAATCGGCGGCATTCAAACCGGCATCCTTGAGCATGTCGTTGAAGCTGCTGTAGCCGGTGCGGAGCTTCTGGAACCAGCCCCAATCCATGTTGTTACCGCTGGTCACGTTGTCGATCAGGGTGTCCGTCGCATCACCGGTTGATTTGATGGCGTTGGCTAGCTCCTGCGTACGCTGCTTGGCTTCCTGGTTCTTCTGGATGAAGATGGTCAAACCAGCCACTGCGGCAGTCAAAGCAAGTCCGAAGGGGCCGCCGAGAAGGCTCATGAGTCCGGAACCGATGCTCTTCAAGCCCGCTCCGGCCAATTGGCTACGAGTCATGCCATTGGCGAGCTGCTCGAAACCCGGGCCGGAGCCGACTGCGGCGACACCAAGCTGCATGATGCCCTCAGTCAACTGAGGTGCGGCGGAAGACAGGCGCTGGAACGGGTCCAATGCGAGACCGAGGCTCTGGCTGAGCTTGCTGGTACTCGTGTTCAGTGGCGTCATAGCCTTATGCAGACCACCGATAACGCCGATCATCGAACCGCCGAGCACAATCCACTGCTGTGCAGAAGCCGGGAGGCTACTGAACGCGTCAACGAGCGAATCGATGCCTTGCACGAGCTTACGGATAGGGCCTTGCGCACCCTCGCCGATCTTCAACATGAGCGATTCCATCGAACCACTCAGATTCTCAAGATCGCCCTTGAGATTGTTGTTCTTCGCTGCGGCCTGCTCTGCCGCATACCCGGATTCGGAAACAGCTTCGGTCCACTGTTCCACGCCATCCTTGCCAGCCGCATACAAATAGTTTGCGGCCTTGATGGCATAACTGCCGAACATGGTCGCATTGGCCTGATTGCGCTGTTCCTGAGTGAGGCTCTTCTCGGCTTCCTGCAATTGGCCTGCGAAGTTCGCCATGCCGACGAAGTTGCCGGAAGCATCATAGGCGCTGATGCCAAGCTCTTTCATCGTGTTCGCGGCGGCTGTGGACGGATTGGCGAGCTTCATCAGCATGGAATTGAGCTGTGTGCCCGCATCGGCGCCGATGACGCCGTTCTGGGCGAAGAGGCCGAGTACGCCGACTGTTTCCTGCATGGACATGCCAAAACTGTAGGCTTGGCCGCCGCAATTGTTGAGCGCTTCACCAAAGTCGGATACGCCGCCTACTGCCTTGCCTGCGCCTGCGGCCAATGCGTCGGCCACCTGTGTAGCCTGTGCACCGCTCAGATGGAACATCGTTAACGCGTTGGCCATGTACTCGGCGGCATCACCTACGGCCATGCCGTCCGAAGCGGCCAGGTTCAAGGCGCCGGACAAGCCACCGGACAGAATGTCGGTGGTGCTCATGCCAGCCTTGCCGAGGTCGTTGATCGCGTCGGCGGATTCGGAGGCGGAATAAACGGTATCCGCGCCTGCATCGATTGCCGCCTGCCGTAACTGTTCGAGTTCGGCACTGGTCGCACCGGTGTTCGCCTGCACGGTTGACATCTGCTGGTCGAAATCGGCGGTCATCTTCACAGCCGCCGCACCAAACGCCGCCGCAGCCAGTCCGGCTACGGTCAGGCCCTTGCCGATCAGTCCGGTCTTACTGCCGGTCTTCTCCAAACCTCCAGCGAGGGTATCGGTACTTTTACCGGCCTTGGCTAGACTGGCCTCATACTGGCTGGTATCGGCCAGCAATCGGACTACGATGTTCTTGTTGTCAGCCAAGGTACTCCTTATGGTTGCAGGGTGAGTTTGGTAGTCAGCGCATCATTCCAGATGGCTTTCGGGTCGGCATCACGCAACTTTTTGACGGCCATCTGCCGGTGTACCGTGGTCCAGCAGATCTCGGCATCCGCATGCATCGCCGTCTCGCCGCGCGGGTCATGGCAGACATCACGTGGCAAACCGCATAACGGGCATAAGGTCTGCTCGTATTCCTCGAGCGCGAGCATCCATGCACGTTCCGTCTCGTCCCATTCGGACTCGGCGGTATAGCCTGTGATGCGGCGGTGCACGTCGCGTTGCACGGCATAGGTTGGCTCCCAGCCGTGGAATCGTTTGAAGCTGATGCCGAGCTTGCGGCAGAGGCGCAGTTCGTCGATCAGGCTTTGCGGAGCACCGTCAAGGCTAGGTCGGAGGCCGCTTTTGGGTCAGCCCTCGACGTATTCAGATCGCGTACCGCCTCCCACAGTGGCGTGAACTGGCCGTCCGTCAACTGTCCGAACAGGTCATGCAGTGCGTCTGCGCTCATATCCTCTTCAGGCAACGGCTTACCGCCTAAAGTAGCCGATTTCAGCATTTGCGGAATCGCCGTGGATACAAGGCCGAACTGGTCCTGCATGCCCGCATAATCGCCCTTCGTCACGGTATTCTCACGGACGACGGCCTGCCATTTGGAGAACGGCAACGCCTCCAACTCCAGTACGAGAGTGTCCTTCTTCACATCCTTGCGAAGCTGTTCGATCTGTTCCGCGAAGCCCGTGGCAATCGGATTGCCGCCAGCCTCGCTCACGCCGCCCGACGTGGAGGCGCCGGCCAGTTTCATACCAAGCGTATAGATTTCTTCCGCCTTGTCCTGATCGAGGATCACCTCGACGGTGCGAGTGCGGAGTTTCACGTTCAAAGCCATAAAAGTTCCTTAATCGAAGTCGTGTCCTTTGCTTTGGCAGAGAAAAAGGAAAATCCCGCATCATGGTGAAAGGAACGGAAAGCCCATGACGCGGGAAGAATTCAACTAGGCGGTCACCTTCACATTCTCGGCCCAGCCCGGAGCCTTGACCGTGAAATTGACCTTGGAACGCAGCACGCTGTTCGCAGCAATCGCAACCTTGGCGCTCATACCGATACGCACCGCATACACGTTCACGATGTCATCGGCCTTGAACGCTTCAGACGTGTCCTTGCCATAGCGACGCACGAAGTAGCCTTCCGCACCTTCGGTAAGGGTGTCCATGGCCACATTCTGCTCGGAATGTTCGGTGTTCGTGTTGTCGATGACTTCGACGGACGGGCCGGAAATCTTCTTACGGCCCGGATTCTCGTAATCCTGCGTGGTGTTCTCACGCTGGTCGGAAATGGTGTCCTGCGACGGTTCGCAAGACCAGCCGCCCAACGTCACGTAATTGGAAATGTCCGTGCCAGCGGTAAGCTCAGTGAGCTTAGGCTTGGTGATGTCGGCAATGGTCGGCACCCAGATGGTGTCTACCTTACCGTCCGCAGGCGTGGACGGAATCTCAGTACCCAATGCAAGGGTCATGATTTATCTCCTTAAGACAAAGCCTCCCACGGTTTATGCCGTGAGAGGCTGATAGGCATGTGTTCTTCGGTCACAGGCGTGACCAATTGAAATGGAAAGTGAGCAGTCGCACCTGATATAGCAGGCTCGTATCCTCAGCAGTCAGACCGGCGGCATACGCGCCGGAGTCGGAAAACAGGACAAGGGCGCCGGTGTCGAAACCGTTGGCTACGAACCGTTTGCCAGCCAAAGCGGGAATCATCAGATCATCGACGATAACGTTCACGGAATCCGTGGTAGTGCTCACCGCACGCACGGTAAGCACTCCGATGCCGGAATGCACGTGTTGTGTCTCTCCGACGATATGTCCGCTTGTGGTCACGGTTTCGATGATCCAAGGCGGCTTCTCGGTCGGTTTCGGCGTGGTCTGCCGATATACCGTCCACCCTTTCGCAGGTTCCGGTATGTGGTCGAGAATCGTGGAAGTCAATTGCATGATGCTGACTATCTTGCTCACGTAATCCCCTCCGTTCCGGCCTTGCCGACGTATTCGGCGAGATTCGGCAGTTCGTCTTCGGCATGCTCGTAGAATCGATGCGTGCCGCCACCTTTTGCGGTGCCGAAGAAGGCGACGTTGGCGAGACTGCCAGCACCGCCCTTGACAGGGCTGATGTCGGCGGCAACGCCGGTCAAACCAACGGTCTGCATCTCATAGTGGATCGGAATACGTCGGAAGGCCCTGTTACCGGACGTTTTCAAGTCGGCTTCAATGTTTTCCTTGACGTTCTGCGCGCCCTTCTTCACTGCCGCCGATACGAGCGCACGACGTACAGCCGTACCGCCAAGCAGACTCGCGCCGAAAGCCTTGAGCTGACTGGCATCAACGGTCATGCATCCTCCTTCACGTTCCAGCGGCAGGCCGTCGCATGTGTCTTCTCGCTTTGCGGCGAAATCAGACGGAATCGACGGCCAGTCAGATTCTGGTCGGAGGATTGCGTAACCGTCACCAAATCACCGTTCTGCAAGCCGGTAGTAGCATACGGGAAATGCACATACAGGCTCCAGACCAGTGAGACGGCGCCCATCGACTGCGGAGCAAAGCCTTCGACGTTTTCGGAAGCCAAACCGCCCGCAGTCTGCACCTTGCAACAGCCCTCATACACTTTCGTGCCGCCGATGGTCGGCAAGCCGGTATCAGGGTCCGTTTCAGATTCGCCGGGACGTGTGACCGTACACTGGTCGGTCATCAGGCTTTCCGCCGCGCTTCGGGCGCGAGCCATCACCCTCTCGTCCATCAGCGCCTCCAACCGGCGGGCACGATGGTGAAAGCGCCGGACGCGCCGTAATCCTTCGGTTCCAGCAAAGCCCACTCACTATCGAGAAGATTGATGGTCGCCACCGAATTAGTGGTACCCACCGTCTCCTGATAGTCATCGATTCGAGTGCTCTTGCTGGTCGTCCCCTCTGGATTACGCGCATACCGGGCAACAGCCAACGCTTCGACCAGATTCACCGTCTTCTGGCTCAGCCGATTATCGGCGATGATCTGGTCGAGATTCGGATAGCGCTTGCGAATCGTTATCTCCGCAAGCTCTATCCAAGCGGTGATCTGCTCCATCTCCAGCGGATCGTCGATTTTTCGTCCGAGTTGAGTGGCGACATCACTAACGTCAGCCGTCATGGTCGCATCCTACCGTCAGGCGGTGATGACCGCGAACTTTTTCTTGTCGCGTACGATGAAGCCGATCTCGGCTTCGACCAGGAATGCGATCATGTTGCGCTGCCAAAGGTTGATCTGAGTGCCGTTGTCGTTAATGGTCGCCTGATCGGAAATCTTCATCTTGATTCCCTCGACGGTGCCGTACAGGGCGTTGGTCCAGTCTCCTGCGACGCCGAACACCTCCTTAGCCGCGGAAATGTTGCGCGTGGCATCCGCCTTGACTTCCGGCACGTGGCCCCATGGAGATTTCACGACTCGGGCGCCGAACAGGGTGCCGATTTCGGTAGACTGGCTCGGCACCAGCAGCGGATGATCGTTGGCATCGGTCGCTTTGAGCACCTCAGCCAAGCCGTGCGGGGACAGGGCGATGCCGTTCAGGTCGCCGTCGTTGGTGAGTATGGTAGTGGCAATCTTGACAAAATCGGCGTACTTGCCGGAGCCGATGCTCACGGTCTGAGCATCCTTCAACGTGTCCATGGTTTCGGTGGACGGCGCGGCAATCAGACCGGTAAGGAAGGTCTGGTCGATGGTCTGGGCGATGCTCTGAGAGGCACGCTCCTTGATCTTGGCCCACAGGGCGCCCTTGTCGCGTACGAATTCCTCGGAAACCGGCACGATCTTCGCAACCTTGAACGGCTTCATGATACGAGAGCCGATGGTTGGCTTGTCCACCGGCTTCTCGTCGGTCTCGCTGACCCACTTGGCTGCGGACAGGTCGCCAAGGGTATCGTATTCCATGCCGGAACCGGGCAGTTTCACGCCCTTAGCGAGCTGGGTGACGGCAGACTGCTTGAAAACGTCGGTCCAAATCTCGTTGGATTGTTCCGGAGTCAGGTAGACGCCGGAGGTGGAACGGCTCAAATTGAGCGCGGTCATAGTTTCCTCCTTAAAGGAATGTTAGAAAAAACGGTTTTTAGAGGCCGAGAGCCGCGAGCTGTGAGCCGAACACCGCAGCGTTCGCCCTTGTCCTCGACTCGCCCTCCGGAATGGTTGGCTTCGCACCGAACAGCTCCTGCAACGAGTCCGTGGTGGAATCAACATGTGCGGGAACGCCCATGTCAGGATATTTGCGCAGGATGGCGTCGATGGCCTTGTCAATGGCCTTGCGGTCGCTGTTGGCGTCCACGCCTTCCACGAGCCTCATTGCGAGTTCTGGGTGCTGGAGTTTGCCGGTTGCGGCCTTTTCGACGTTTGCGTTGAATATCTGCGTTTCCAGTTCGGAGATCCGGGCTTTCAACGTTTCGGCCTCATGTTTGTGGGCTTTCACCGCGGCCTTCATGCGGTTCAGGGCCTTCTTGCCTTTGTCGCCGAGTTCGGCTTCGCCTTCGATCTCTTCGCCGGTGTCTTCCGGTTCCGTGGTTTCCGGTTCCGGTTCGTTCCGCTGCTGTTCTTCGCTGGTTTCCGGCTCTTCCGTTGCGGGATTGTCGTTGACCAGATTCTGTAATGCTTCTTCGGCTTGTGTCGTGCTCACCTGTGTAGCCTGCTCCGTCACGGAGGCGTTCGATCCTCCTGATGTCGGAGAGACGGCCGTGGTGGTCGCGTTCGATGCCGAATCCGCGGTTGCGGTTGCGGTTGCTGCTGCGTTAGCCATGATATTGTTGTCCTTCCGTTGCGGTTGGTTACTGCCGCAGGCGGATTGCCCAGCCTACGGTCTTAAAAAATGGGGAACGGCTAGAGTATCCAGCCGTAGTCGTAGAGCATTTGGCGCGGGTCCTTGCCGGTTCGCGCACAAACGTCATAAATCGTTTCAGGCATGAGTCGCGGTCGGTCCACTTTCATGTACCGGCCACCGTGCTTCACGTATTCCTTCGCATATCCGGCGCTAATCATGCGCGACGAGGCGAGGCCTCGTTTCGTCAAACCTTCGGTCGTGTACTTGATTTTGCGACCGTACAGTTGAGCCGTGGATACGCTGCCTTTGCGCCGGTAGGCGTTGATAAGCTGGTTCAGATCGGCGCCATCCTGCCATGCGCGAACGTTTGCCCTACTGCCAAGCACTTTGACCAGTTGGTCGTCGGAGAGACTGTCGAGGTATTCGTTCGCGCTCGTGAGCGCCGTATTCGGCGTCTTGGATGTCGGTATGGCGATGCAATCGCAGTTCGGGTGCCGCTCGAACGGTTCACTACCGCACGGCTGTCCGGCCAGAATCACACACCTGCCGCAACTTGGCGGCGTCAGGCCGCGCACGTAACCGCAGTACACGTATCGGCTTCGTCCGGCGACTATCGCGGCTGAACGTTGCGTATCGGCCAGCAACGTGCGGGAGCGTTGCACCAGTTCGACTTCGATGACATGCAAGGCGATGTCAGTCGAACCACCGCCGCTGACAACCTGCTTACCCTTGGTAACGGCACCCCACATAACATCAATGGTGTTCATGCCGTTGCCGTTCACACCAACCCACTGGCGCGGATCTACAGTATATTCCGCCAATCGGTCAGTGCCGTCCAATGCGGCCATAGCCACCGGTGTAGCCGCCATCGCCTCCCGCGCCGTCTGCAACTGCGCCGAATCCAACAGCCTGAACATTTCAGGCATGCACGACGCATAGGATTCGCCGAAATCCTCGGACGCGTTACTCCGCCACAGTGCCGCCAATCGGACGGCCAGTCGATTGCTCCGCCGTCTCAGATCGCTCGCCTGCCGTCGCGCCGCCGATGGCAGCATCTGACCGTACGCCATCCGCCACCTCCGGTTTCACGTAGCCCTGCATCCAGCCTTCCTCGTCCGACTCGAGCAGCTTCTTCGCACGCGCGATCTTCTCAGGCCCCCAACCGAGCTCTTCCCACGCCATCTCACGAGGCATGAGCGGCCTGCCGGTCGGATCAGCCGTCGCATACAGTTTCGTCACCGCATCAGCCCTCTGAGCCACGGTCGGGGTGCCAGCGTCGTACCAGAGCGCATCGGCATCATCGAAAGCGTTCATGGCTTTCTCGCCTCGCAACAATCCGGCGACAAGACGGCATGTCTGCACCGCCTGCCGTCCCAGTGTCCTTTGGTCGCGTTCGATGCTCTTTACGAGCTTCGCCTCACGCGAACGAATCGCATCGGCGGAAGCTGCATCATCGGCGGCTAAGCCGAAATAGTTCGGCGGCAAACCGGTAACACCACTCGCCAATCGCGCGTAAAGGTTCACCATACGCTCGAAATTCTCCATGCTTGAGCTGGAAAACTCGAAAGTCTTCGCATTCGGATTACCCAACGCCCAAATCCGGCCGTAGTAGGCTTCCCACGTAGTCAACGGCTTGCCATTGTCGTCCACGAAGTCGCCCTTGGTGGCGCCAAGCACACCGCGCTGAGGCACGGCATGCGTCTCTTGCGCCACCTGTGCATTAGTCAGGTCTCGTGCGCACGCATCGGTTATGTCGATCACATCGGTCAAGGCACTGGTACCGCGTAGGCGCGGCCACGTCTTGTGCAAGGGAATCGTGGTTCGCGGATTGCGGTAGGCCGGAACCACCGGCACTATACCGAGCGGATTCTCAACCACGGAACGCACCTGATAGTTCGTGTCGATCGTGTACGTGCGGTCAGGCAAGTACAGGCGCCAGCCTACGGTACTCATGAAATCGTAATCGTCAACGTCCCGATACCGTCGCAATGCCGCATCAAGTCGCCCGGTCACCGGATCACGATGGGCGAGAATGTCAATCGGACTCACATTCTCGATATGCAAGCCGGTTTCGTCCATCTCCACAGTCTTGAACGATCGTCCGAACACCTCGAAATCAAGATAGCTGGTCTGGTCTTCATCCAAGCCGCTGGAACGCCAGAATTCCCAAGCATCATCGGCCAGCTTAAGATTCTCTCCGACACGGAAGCCCTTGAGGTCGAGTCGATCCACCCGACTTTCGGCCACGACGCGAGGCCAATTCACGATGACCGTGAACCGTTTCAATTCAGGCGGAATAGCCAAGCCAAGCTGCCGCAAATGTTGCTGGGCATCCACATACCGGTCGAGCCTGCCGAACACTTCGGCAGTACCGTAAAGCTGGTCGGAAAGCCGACGAAGCATATCATGCGCCTTATCAGGCAACCACGCCATCGTTAGCCCCCTATCATCGGAAAACAAATACCTTACTGGACTCGGAACCCCATCCCAACGCGCGCATATCAGAAGCGGCCTCATGCGCCAAAATATCAGCCATGGTTATATCGATCTTCTGATTCTCACTCGGCTTGCCAAGCACATACTTATCGCCCGGCTTCGCAACCTTACGCGCCGCCATCATATGCAATCGCGCCATGCGATCGTTGGAATGCGCCGTGGAATGGTCGGCGGTATCCTCCATGAAGCGGGTGAGTGCGTCGAACATGCGTCCTATCCGGTTCGTCGGCCAAGGCACCACAATATCCTCACCATACTGATACGCCCAAGTGTCTACCTGCGTTTCCCACGGGTGCGGGTCACAGTAGAATCGGCGCACCTTGTACTTGTCGAACAGTTCGGAAACGCAAGCATCCACCTCACTGCGAGGAATGCGCCCCTCCCACTCAACGGGATTCCAATAGGATGGCCTGCCGGACGGACCATAGGTCGGCGTCCAACGCCACCCGTCCAACGTTTCCGCGCGCAATGCCGTCCAGTCGCCCGATTGCGAACCGTCGAAGCCGAGACAAATCTCAGCACCCGGCTCGGGTGGCTGACGGTCAACCATCGTGCCATCGTAAAGCGGTTCAGGCATGTACGAGCCTAGGCCCTGTACGATTTCACAGCCGTAGAATCGGCGAGCCTGAGCCGGGTCACGGGCCATCAGTTCGGAAGCCGTGGCTTCGACCTGATCCAACGGCACCCACGGGCTACCGGAGTAGACGAATTCGAGAATCTTTCGCCTATCCTGCGGATTGGCGAAATCCAATGACGGATCATGCTTCGGAAAGAACTTCATAATGTCCGAAGCCGTGGATTCGTAGGTCATCTGGCCGAATGAAGCGTCCATCGGGTCCCATGGATTCGTGAGCTCCAGCATTCTGCCGTCCATGGCCATGGCACCGCGCATCACCGTGTCGCCAACCTCGAACATGCCGCTCCGCCGAGTCCAGATACCAGACTCGTCACCGAGCACGAAGTTCACCGGATTACCCAGCTTAGAATGTGCCGAAGCCGTCACAGGGTCGATACGACCACCATTAGGCAACCTGATGAAGCCTTCACGAACCTTCATCAAATCGGACAGGCGTCCATTGCGCACCATGGACTGCAACGGACGATACACGTTGGCCGTCTGCTCTTCCGACGTTGCCAACAACTGAATCAGCGCGGTACGACGCGGCATGCCCATCGGCTCACCAGCCGAATACTCGTACTCGAAACCGCAGGAACAACCCCAATCCGAGCAACGGAATACCTCGCCGCCCTTGGCCCAACCACAGAACACGCAGGGTCCGACACCCTCGAACGCGGCCACGGCAGCACCGAAAGGCGACTTGCCTAGCTTCTGCCCGCCGACAATCTGCCCACGACGCCACTTAAACGCCGCCGCCTGCCGAGGCCGAGCCGGATCATACACCGCATCAGGCTTCACCCGATAAAAATCGATAGCATTATCCAACTGCCATCCGACAAGCTCAAACGGCTTACCAAGGTCGAAGCCATTAGGGACGACGCAATGCCAGGCTATCCAGTCGGCAAACAGGAAACCAAGGGTTTTCGGCATCTCCTGCTGCATACGTCACCCCTTCAACGAATCCTTCCAACGTTCCTTCGCGCTTTTGATCGGAATGATCTTCGCGGAATCGGACCGTACCGGCTTCACTTCGTCATCGATAATCGCCCAATTATTCAAATGCAGGCCCTGCGGCGTCAAACCGATGATGTCAGCATAACGAGCCAATGTCGCACGGTCAGCGGCCTTCGCATCGGACGATTCGCAGATCACGAACTGACGTACATACAAGGCAACCGTGGAAAACAAGTAGGCGAACTGTGGCATATGCCACGCAATCGCCTGCGGAGTCTTCCACAGATCCTTCCAAACCGTTTCCTCACGTGCCCGCCAACGCTCCGTAGCGGTCTCGTCGCGGGTTTTACGAAGGTTGCCGTCATCGTCCTTCCACGTCTCGTAGATCACCCATTCCCCAAGCGGAAAAGCCTTTGGCTTATGCTTGTAGCCCTTGGAAGACAGTACCGTGACATCGGCGGCTAAGCCTCGAGCGTCGGAGCGTGCCGATTGCGGATCCGGTGCGGGGCCTGAGCGGCTTCGTGAGCCACCTCGTACCATGGTCACCTCCAGTCGGAAGATTTACGGTTGATGCCGTGTCGGTAAAAGTCTGAACCATCCGCGAACTTGCGAGTCCCCTCTC
>OIXA01000912.1_pt1 | contig 39976 bp, 33 predicted proteins | sample 1587721 | NCBI WGS metagenome assembly OIXA01 (sample SAMEA3888900, study PRJEB22519) | human gut metagenome | biome: human gut; feature: human-associated habitat; material: faeces | place: Denmark | collected 2013
TTGTTTTTGCGTATATGACTTATGAGCAGTCTCTTGAATTTGTAAAGGAGCCAGCCAAGACAGCAGGTTTCTTGAAATACTATACCGACAAGACAAAGCCCATTGAGCCAGACACCCAGCTCAATCCACCTATAACTATCCCTGATGACAGGATGAAGTCATTCATAAACGTTGTGGAAACAAAGAATGAACATATCTTGGCCACATCGAAAGACCGTTGCCATTTCAAGAGCGGTGATTATTTCAAAGTTGTGTGTGGCGACTTCAAGGGCGTTGTCGGTCAGGTTGTGAGAGCAGCAGGTCAGCAACGCATCGCTGTAGAGTTGAACGGCATCGGATATGTGCTTACAGCCTATATTCCCAGTGATTTTATGGAGAAAATTGAAGATGATTTGATAGAACTGGGATAGTTGCCCACTCCTCTACAGTGTTGACGGAATATAATAAATTCGAAAAAGACAGCATTATGATACACAACAAGCAGATACTCACAGGTCTCGACCATAGTCAGTACGAGCATCCATTGGACAGAGCCGCCTTGGAGAAACTGGAAAGCATCCCGTTCCTTACCACGGCTTGCAAATGGGTGACATCCAACTTCATCGAGCGAGTATATAACATTCAATATACGGGTAGCAACCTGAAGGTCACGAAAGGAAACTATCCCAAGATATATGAGTATCTTGTGGAAGCCTGTCGAATTCTCGACCTGCAGCAAGTACCTGAACTGTATATCACTTGGGGCTATGACATCAATGCCTGTACCATTGGAGCTGAGAATCCGATAATCGTTCTCAACTCCGGTTTGATTGACCTTTGTGACGATGACGAGATACTCTTCATCATAGGCCACGAAGTCGGGCACATCAAGTCGCAGCACATGTTGTATCATCTTATGGCGCAAGTAATCAACTGGGGAATAGACACTATCCCCGGTGGCAGTCTGGTAGCCAGCGGATTGCAGTTCGCCCTATACTATTGGAGCCGAATGTCGGAGTTCACAGCCGACCGTGCCGGTCTGATGTGCTGTCAAGACACCGATGCCATGACACGAGCCTTCATTAAGATGGCAGGTCTCCCCATCAAGGAGTTCAACAACATCCGTCCAGAGACCTTTCTCCAGCAGGCACGCGATTTCAAGATGCTCGATTATGAGGGAATGAACAAGGTAGTCAAGTTCCTCTCCATTGCCGATGAGACCCATCCCTGGACAGTTATGCGCTCTGCCGAGCTGTTGAAGTGGATTGACAGCGGAGAATATGGACGTTTCGTAACACGCCGTTATCTCAGATAGCCCATGAGAAAGAGATTGCATAATATCGACTTCGCTTCTGTCATGCATCCCGATGACAAGAAGAAGGTGGAATGGCTAAACAGTCTGAAGGTCCCCTACCTGTCAAAGTGGGACTTCATACGTGAGATAGCCAAGCACCCGCTTGACCATGACCTGAAGACGTGGTACGAGATATTCAAGGCAGATGTGGAGTACTATACCTTCAAGGATTTCCTCGCTGCCACCACCAGCAAATATCAGGAGGCATACAACGAGGTGGAAAACCAAGGTGAAGGTATAAACATTACAGCCGAAAGCCTGCCGCAGATGTATGCGCAGCTCGCTGAAGCCTGTGCCATACTTGGCATCGAGGACATTCCCGCCTACTCCACCGATTGGTATTACGGACCTTACCATTTCTCCAATGGCGAGAAGCACCGCCGTATCGTCATGATGTCGGGCAGTGCCGACCTTTTCACCGAAGGCGAGATGATGTTCACCCTTGGACATGAACTGGGCCATTTTGCCGCGGGTCACAAACCGTACCACATGCTCATCATGTCGTTCTACCTGCCTTTCATGTCCGATCCTACTTTCAAGGCCTGGGCTTCGCTTGTCAAACTACCTCTGTTTGAATGGTATCGCAAGTCCGACTATACAGCCGACCGCATTGGTCTGCTCTGCTGTCAAGACATCAATGTGGCACTCAGCACTATGATCAAGAAAGCCGGACTTCCGAGGAAATATTACGACCAAATAAACATTGATGGCTTCATCCAACAGGCGCGAGACTTCAACGAGAACTACACTGGCACGCTCAATGTCATTGTAAAAAACCTCACAATCCGTTCCGCCGAGTTCCCTTGGTTGGTTGACCGTGCCGCCAAGCTCCTCGACTGGTACGAGCATGGGAATTATAATCAGATAGTAAACAGTTAAAATATAGCATTGTATGAATACACAGACCATTGCACTTCCTGCAAACGATAATATCCTTACCATTCTCAACTTCAATAAGATTGCGAATGACCTGAAGAGAGAAGCCGTCAAGGCTATGGGCATGGCAGCCTGTCAAGCCCGTTGCCTCAGTTGCGGACATTGCTCAGCTCAACGATGCGGTAACAGATAAACAAAGATGAACATCACGACGCTCCATAATAACAGCTATTCTTATCTACGGCAGACCAACGAAATCGTTCAGGGTGTCGTAGATGACAGCCGTTATGCCTGGACGTTTACGCCTCCCAGCGAATTTTCTTCGATGCCGGAGGTCTATATGTTCATCATTGCCATTACAGAACAGTGCAATCTCCGCTGCACCTATTGCTGTTACTCAGGCGAGTATGAGGGCAACCACAGCCACAACAGTCGGACACTCTGTGAGGGCGACATTCAAGCCATCTACGACTTTATCGCCAAGACGGCAAAGACAAAGCCCATACGCATTTCGTTCTATGGAGGCGAGCCTTTCGTTAACTATCCGCTCGTTCAGTATGCCATACAAGCAGGACAGCAACGATGGGAAGACGATGTGACTTTCTCTGTTTCCACCAATGGCACGCTGTTGACAGAAGAACGCATTGATTGGTTGGTAAACAATGGTGTGGAACTTGCAATCTCTATTGACGGCACACAGCCATTCCATGATGCACACAGAGTGGATGCCAAAGGCAATGGCTCATACACCAAGGTACGGAATGCTTTGGCGTATCTGCATAGCAACACATTCAATCAATACCCCAAAGTCGTATTGATGATGACATTGCCGTCAGTTTCCAAGCTGATGCCTATTGCGCAAGCATGGCACAAAGACGAGGTGTTGCAGCATTATGCACCAACTCACATTAGCGGACTGACCCCAAACTTCTTGCAAGGTGTGGCAAAAGAAGATTGGGAAACGCTGAAGACACAATACATCCATCTCCTCGATGCTTATGAGCAGCACCCTGAATGGTCGGTGCTTCAGACATTCTTTGATGAGATTGTCTCTTATTGGAAGAACAGACCGGTGTTTGAGGTCTCGGAGAGTACACCACTCTCCACCTGTATGCCTGTCAACACCAAACTTTACATCGATGCCAATCTCCAGTTGGCAGTATGCGAGAAGTTCAACGACCGCTTCCGCATTGGGAGCATCAACGATGACATTGACTGGCAGAAAGCCAACGAGATGACCAAGGAGTATTACCGCAAGCGTAAGAATCGATGTACCTATTGCCCGGCAGTCAGAATGTGCAATATGTGCCTGACCTCTATCGCATACACAGATGAGCAATGGGACACCCTCTGCCACAACGAGAGTCTCTACCATCAACTGCACATGTTCCTGTTCTGTGAGATGGCAGAGCGCGGTATGCTCACAAAGCCATCTGTCCCAACATTACAGTCAGAGCATTGTACATTGAATGAGATAGAAAGAAATGACATCGCTGCACTGAGAACCATATTCTCAGATGCAGATACCCAACGATACCTGCCCGACCTCTGTGACATTGCCCAAACAGACGACGACATCAAACAGATACTGATGTCCTTCCGCACTTATCTGTCAAAGAACGAAGGCATCCTATGGGGAATCAGGAAGCACGACACCCTTATCGGTTTCGTTGCTGCAATGGACTTGTCAACCAATCCCACCATCTTCTTCGCCATGCACCCCAAATACAGAAATCTAGGTTACATGCAAGAAAGCGTGAGGTTGGCCACTCAATATATATATGACGCAAAGCTCACCAACGAACTTCATACCGAAGTTGATGTGAACAACATCGCTTCTCAAAAGGTTTTGGAGAATTGTGAGTATAAGGCTAAAGAAAAACAGTCGCTCAGGTTTTTGTACTGCTATCAGAACAATAACACTGAGTTACAAACTTCCTGAACACAGATATGAAGATGGCAGTGTAAATAAGTGTGCATAATTGTAACACAAATCAAAAATACTTAAATTTGCATCAGAAATAAGAAAAATAAAACAACATACCGTTATGAAGAAAGTAATATATATCACCCTTTTGGTTACTTGCGTAATCAGTCTTTTCTCTTGCAGAGGGAGCAGCGGTCAGAAAGCAGTAAAGCTTGCCAAGGAATACTTAGGTAAAACGGTGAGCGGAGCAAAAAAGTCACATCTGGAGCGTTACGCTGATGATGTTGCGCGTGTTAAATTCACAAAAGTAAGTTGTGCATCATGCGCTGGCACTGGCTATGTGGGTTATTCCACTTGTGACAACTGTGATGGTGATGGGTGGGTTTATAAGGTAGAAAGGAGATATTGAGGTTTTTCTGTAATCATGAATTTCAATGAAATGTCATTTCTGCCATAAAGAAATAAACGGCAAGTACTTTATTGACCAATGGGAGCACAATGTTTGTGCCTCACATATGGATAAAAAGGAGGTAACTATGTGTACCTCCTGTGGTGCTTTTACGGCAAATTCTCCACTACACGATGGACGCTGCTTGTGTAACAACTGTAAGAGTTCAGTTATTAGCACTCATTCTGAAATCTCCGCATCTCTGACCTACGTCAAGAATCTTTTGGTTAGTGTCGGTTTTGATTTTGGGACATGTAATGTTGACAACATTCCTATTGAAATCGTGTCTGCTCGTAGGATGGCAGAAATACAAAACACATCCATTTCTACCAACAATAAAGGTGTGACCCGTACCGAAACCCAAATGAGGGGTACATCTAAATCTGATATGAAGGTAGTAGGTCATACTCACAATATATATATGCTTTCCGACCAACCTCGTCTTGAGTTTCTAGGAACACTTGCTCACGAGTTACTACACGTTTGGCAGAACGAGCATGACATCAAACTTTCACCGATGAGATGTGAAGGGCTCTGCAATATGGGGGCTTATCTTGTATATTCAACAGATAAATCTCCAATAGCAGACTTCTATATAAAGAACCTGAAAGAAAGCCGAGATGCTATTTACGGTGATGGATTCAGGTATATCTTTGCAAGGTATGAAGATCACGGTTGGAGGGGAATTATTCAAAGTGTAATTAATAACATGATATAATATGTGTAGAATTTATTTATCTTTATTTGTCGCATTTTTTTTCTCGTTTAATAGTTATTCTAAGCAAAGACAGTATATTTATGTATTCGATTGTACCCAATCAATGGATGAAGACTATGATATATGGGAACCTGCAAAGAAATGGCTGAAGGATGATATTGAAAGGAAGAGAGATAATGCTCTAATTACAATAGTACCATTTAGGGACAACAATGATGGAATAATTGGTCCTGTTTTGAAATCGCAAATTGTTTGGAGTTCGTTAAAAAATCGATTTGACTATCTAATCTCACATCCACATAGTAAGACTGGAATATGTAGAGCTTGGAAGAGTGCTACACCTTTAATGAAACCAGAATACGAGAACTGGTTTATACTCCTAACTGATGGAGAAGACGGCTATGATGGATCAGACAAAGTAAAAGATCTTATGCGTTCATGGTGTCAATACCATGAAGGATGTCATGGTTATGTAGTAACCTTGAGTAAGGTTGCAAAGGAGGCTCTTTGGACAGACTTGAGTAATTGTGATGACATTGACATTATCAATGTAACTGATCATATTCCAGTTATTGGATCTTTTATAAAGAAACCAATGTCAATGTTAGCAAGTTCTCCAAAAAATTTTGTTATTGGCTTTTCTGAGGAAGGGGAATTCAAAGGTCACGTTAATTGTAATGATCCTTATTACGAGGTTAGCCTTGAATCTAATTTAATATCTAATGAAAGTGCAAAGATTATAGTTAAGGAGAAGAAACGTCCTTCGCAAAACCATGAAATACGATTTAGCATAATCTCGGATCAAGAAGGAGTCAAGTTCTTAAAGCCAACATTCTCGATATTTGTTGACACACGGGATTTAGCAAATATGAATTTTGCTGCAAATTCAGGAGGAGAATATAATGGCGGCAAAGATGATACCTACGATTCTTTTTTAGGCTATCCAGCAAAGGACTGGGCTTGTTATTCAATTAAGCTTGAAAATGTATTAAACAAGCAGGCCATAATTTCTAATGCAACTATGGATATGTCAGTTGATATTCCTTCTGCATTAAAAAACAAAATCAAAATATTTCTTGATGATAAGGAAATAGACAACCATTTTGTGCTAAATTCGTCAAACAACAATTCTTCGCTTTTGATAAAGGTTTCACATGATGCACCCGAAGATGTTTTTAATATAAATTTAACAGGTGTCGGTCATAACATTGAATCTGTTAACGGAGAACAGACGAATTCATATAATGCAAAGTTAATTGTTAAGCATTCTGTTTCATGGAATCCACTTAAGATTTTTTTGACCATACTATTAATTATCTTTGCAATTACAACTTTTTTTGTGTTCTGTTGGAAAAATGTAATAACAAGAAAGATTATGGATAAACAGATTTGTCTTGTTCCTGATATTTATAATCCTATAGCAGAAGTAAACAATTGTATAAAATGTATTCTTACAAAAAAACGTCCATCTGGTAGGAATGGGTTCATTCATAGAATTTATTTCGGACCTATTCAGTATGTAAATATACCAGAAGCGATGTCTGACATCGTTCTAAAAACAAATTATGATGACGATATTATTGCAAAGAAAAACATTTCGTATGATGTTAACAACATGCCTTTAACTTCAAATATGATTTTACCACAAGGCACAAACGTTAAATTTGAATATAGAAATCAAAACATTAATTTCACAATAATAATTAATTAATTTTATGCCACAACATGTAATTGTTAAGCCTAAACTTAGAAGAAGTATTTATATCGGTTTAGGCGGAACTGGTACAGATGTAATTAAGATTGTTAAGGATTATTTCTTAGCAACTACATCTCACGTTCCAACCATGATTAAGTTTTTGGCTGTTGATACAAATCAGCCAGAGTTGTCTAGAAAAGGTTTCGAATCGTTTGAACAGCTTGAGTTTGTTTTGAGCAAACCACAGCAAACGTACAACGATAAGCCTGCTCATTATGCATGGATTCCTGAGAAAAATTTAGAGAATATTCAGAGTATTGGAAATACAGGAGCAGGACAGGTTCGTTCAAACGGAGCTTTTGTTTTAGCTGTGAAAGAGGCCGCTGGAGCAGGCAAGAGCTTTTCTGCAAAACTTGCAGCAGTCAGAGATAAACTTGTAAATGCAAATGCGATACAAGAAGATTCGGACTATGATTTACTTGCCACTACAAAAATAGATGTTCATTTGTGTTTCTCTATTTGTGGTGGCACAGGAAGCGGAATGTTCCTTGAAGTTGCGAAACTCATTAAGAGTGTTATACCTAACAGTAACCTTATAGGATATGCAGTTTCTAATTCATTTTACGACAATGTTGGCGTACATTGGAATGTTAAATCCAATGCCTATGCTTCATTAGTAGAACTTGACTACTGCATGCATGCTCACAAACGTGAATATCAGAATTCACTTTATGAGCCGGTTTTCGAAAAACCATTTGACGCATTAATGTATATTGACAACAAGACTTATACAAGAAATGAAACAGAGGAAGAATATAACTACGAAAGAGATGAGGTTCTTTCAAATATTGCCTATGCAATGGTTCTTTCGGCTGGTAGTTTAGGTGATGATGCAAATAGCATCATTGACAATCTTAAGGGGGCAACCTTGAGTGGGGGATATGATATTGAATGCAAGAATGGTAAAAAATCTGCTTGGGTATCAAGCCTTGGTGTTTCTGAAATGTTCTGTAGGAAAGACTCATCTAAAGATTTATTCTCTCATAATTTAGCAATTCAAGAATTAACATCATTGAAGGATGGTAGTTCTGTCAATGCTGCAACAACCGCTAAATTGTGGATTCAAGAATTTAAAATCAATGAAGGTGGTCCTGATGATCCTGATGATCATGATGAATTAATTGATAGGATGATAGATCCCAATCTCTATCAACAGATTTCTGCAGCAAATTCTATAAAGGTTGATGATAATGGTACTGTAAATGATTCTTTATTCAGACAAAACAGTCCAGTCAGATTTTCCACTCTTGATAGTCATCAATTAACATTTACAGAGGGAATTAAAGATGATTTGAACAAACACGTTCTGAATCTTTTATTCCCTCCTCAAGGATCTACAACTTGTGGATTGTCATACTTGATGACTGTTCTAAATACTTTCAGTCAGTCAATAGCTGCATACAGAGAACGTCTTGAAAAAGAAATTTCTGAAAGAGAATCAGAAATTTCTGGTATTAATGATACGGAGGCTTCCAATGTTGAACAATTAAGAAAGGAACTTCAGAAGTCATCTTTTAGAAGAAGTCAACAAACTATATATATTCTTAAAAATTCAATTAGAGCTGGTCGTTTAAAGATATTCAAGTTGGAATGTGCTATTAAGCGTAGGCAGATGGCGATCAAGGTGTATTCTGCTCTTGAAACAAAGATTTCTGCAGATTACATTGCTGAGATAGTTCGATTTAAGAATGTACTAGACGAGGTAGTAAACTCACTTAATAGTGAAGTCGGAAAATTTGAGATTCCAGAGAAAATCGAGAAAAAGAGCACATCTGTGGATGTTAGCTCTGAAATTTCAAATCTTCCTGAATCTCAGATTGGAGATATGAAGATCAGTGATTGGAATGATTTTTATAAGAAAACTAGGAAGCCTACAATTAAGGAACTTGCAGATAAGAACGATTGGAAGGAATTTGTTCTCGATTACGTAAAAGAGCTTTATCCAAAGGAAGCTGCTCAGCCTATAATCAAAATTCTTAAAATTTTTGAAGAAAGAGGAACGTTAAATAATAGACTCAAGGATGTTTTGAATCGTGCAAGACCATTAATGGATATTTCTACCTATGGTAAAGAAGACGAGATTAAGCCTACGGAATTTGTTATAATTTCTCTTCCTGATGCAGACAGTGAGGAAACAAAGTTTATTAGAGATGCTTTTGACAGCGAATATCATGGAGATAATAAAATACAATATGTATCCATAAAGGATTCTAATAGGCTAGTCGTTTACAGACAGTTAGGTGTTATTCCTCCTTATTATATAAAAGGTATAGCTATTGGTAAGAATGGAATTAATAATCCCTATTCTTGTGAACAAGCATACATTTCTTTAAGATCAAACGAGAACAATTATTCTCCATTTACCAAGCAATCGTATGAAGATGCAGTCATCAAGGGAGGCCATACTCTTGATACATTCCTTGGGGCAATCTCTGAGAGTGACAGTTTCGAAATGTGGATAGCTGGATTCATTCTTAAATTAATTACAAGAGATAAGGATAATAACTATCGTTTCGTTTCTGATGAAGGTGAAATTGATATGGATGATCCCGAGTTGAAGTCGTACATTATTCTGGGTAAATCTCGCTCTGAGGCATACAAATCTTTTGAGAATCTTAAAGATTCTATTAAGAAGACTTTGTCAAAAGAGCAATCTGAACTGTTAAGTGATCCTGAGATTAAGGCTTCTTATGATAAACTGTTTGAAGGTAATAATGTTGCGTTGGTAAATTACAAAAATATATATTCTTTGGTTACCGACGAAGAGTTCAAAAACGAACGAATTCAAATGGAGAAGGAGTTTAATTATCTTAAAACAAAGAACAAGTAGATATTCTGTTAATACAGACTATAAACAGCATGAAATTCATTCTTCAAATAGCATTTGAAAAATGTTATCAAGAACTTCTGCTCAATACACAAGAGTACGTGAATAAGTTTGGGGACTACATGTCCCCAAACAATTCATGTATTCAGTCATTGTATTGTGAGTATGAAGGAGATACATTGTATGCAAAATTCCCTCAGACAAGAGGAGAGGAATTCAGAAATGATTTGTTGGTTTTTACTCTTGAATCAATTCTGCAAGTTCCATTATTTATTGACCCAAACAAAGGCAAAGCGATTGATAATACTGAGCGATTCATAAGTCAAGAGCTTTACCAAGAATATATAACGATAGAACGTGAAGTAGATCCTGAGATGCACTTTTTGTTCTATGTATCATTAACTGACGGTGAAGCAATTTCTAATATCAAGAAATTTGTCTCACAATTGCCTCATAACCTCTCATTCTTTGTTGATGTCGTTGCTTTACCTAATGAGATAAGCAAAATATATAAGCACGAAGAATTCGAAAATGAGGACATAAAACTGATGGTGCAGAATCTACAGAAGATTATTGACTTCAAAAACGAAATAAAAGAAGAAGAAATTTCTAATCAACGTGAGAGAAATGTCGCTTTTAGAAATCTCTATTTCATTCAAAATGTAGATGAAGCTGGCCATGCGAAAAAGTTTGATGAAGAAAAGCTCACGCATGTATTCGGTAATCTGACTTTATCTCTTATAGAAGGTTACGACCATATAAGTGATAGACGTCTTTATGATGATATTACCACTTTCGCAATTGAAACTTTTGAAATAGACAAATACAAAATTATAAATAACTGGGCCTTCCATATCTTTAAAAAACTTTGCGATAAGATCATTAAGAGAGGAGAGGATGATAAAAATATAGACAAAGACAAAATAAATAAAATCTTTAGAGAAATTCTCGAAGAGGAAAAGAAGGCTTTAGAAAAGATAAGTAATTTGCCAAATAATGAGGTTCAGGCATATCTTGATAAATGGAAGGAAGAACTCAAAAAGAAGATAATAGAGAAAATAGTCGATGCCGACTTGAATAATAGTGAACGTCAATTATTATTGTCATATTTCGAGAATATTACCAATAGAGATCTACTAGAACTTGAAGAATTCGATATTAGTAATTTTGATCTTTTTGATGACATTTATATACCATATATTGACCAATCACTCGGGAAGGTCAATCCTTACAACAAATTGAAGGAGATAATTCTTCAGATACAGCAAATTAAGAAAAGAATAGAGGAACGACAGAAACGTATAAATGAAAAACGACAAATAATTGATAAGAACTATCGTCGTGATGGTCAATGGAAAGATGGAGGCTACCAGATTGGTGATGACATCTTTAAGATTCATCATACAGGTTTATTAGATAAAAAAGATGTAGACCAGGGCGATTTGTTCTCACAATATGAGCCAAAGCCATCAAGTATATTACCTAAGAGTGCGGATTTAAAAAAATATTTTCCTCCTATAAAAAACCAAGGTAAACAGGGTGCTTGTTCTTCATTTAGTTTAACTTCGGTTTTCGAGTATTTTATTAACAATGAAACTCACCAAAATGATGATATGAGTGAGGCATACGTTTATTACAATGCTCGAGAAATTCAGGGTGACACAAGTATCGATGAAGGGGCAAACTTGTATAATGTCATACGAGGAATGGCTTCCAAAGGCGTTTGTTTGGAAGAGTTATGCCCATACGATTCCTCTGTGTTCGATAAACGACCATCTGATGAAGCATACGAGGATGGTAAGGGACATACTGTAACTACCGCCAAGGATATTCCTATATCGGTAGAAACAGTCAAGTCTGCTATTAACGAAGGCTATCCTGTTGTTGGATGTTTCAGAATATTTGAATCATTGCAAGAAAACACCAGTGGATATATTCCTATGCCGTCAGATTACGAACGTAGTCATGAAGAGGAAAAGTTCCATGCCATGGTGATTTGTGGTTATAACGATAAACATGGTCATTTTATAGTTCGAAATTCTTGGGGTACGGATTTTGGTGATAATGGTTATTGCTATTTGCCATATTCATATCTGCGTGATTCGGATTTGACTCGTTATGCTGTTGCAATTACTGGTATTGATGCAAATGCATTCATCGGTCACAAACCAGATGAGGAAGAATATAATTACGATCAAAAAGACTCCAATATTCAATATGCAATCTTGTTAAACCTTCTAAAGGAAGAAGAACATAAGTTGGAAGAAGATAGAACTCGTTTAAAGGATTTAATATCTGAACTTAAGCGTGTTATTGAGGAGTTGAAAAATCGTGATGATTTAATTACTCTTCAGGACAACACCGATGAACAGCTTGACAAAATCTCTAAGGAAATAGCCGAAATCCAAAAGCAGAAAGAAGAAATCTCCTTAGCAAACTTTAAGTGGGTACACATTATTCATGCAATTTTGCTTAGTATTTCCGGAATAGCAACTGGATATGGCGTTTATCAAAGCAATAAAAAGGGCTGGATACCTTCGGCCATAATTACGGCATTATCTGTCATTTCTTGGATTTTCTGGTTGTGGAAATCAAAGAAAGATAAAATCAAAGAGTTCGACCGTCAAATAAATGAATTGGAGGAGAAGAAAAAATCTTTAAATCAAGCTCTTGAAGATAAGAACAACTTGAGAGATAGAGTTATTATGATTCTCAATACCGTTGGCGACATTGATGATTCTGCCCATTTGAACAGAGAATTGCTTAATGCAATCATTATCACCCTGAATGAGTGCTATAATCAGATAACTAAGTATCTTGATAATCTTCCAGACAATGAAACTGATAGCGACGGATTACTGTATAAAGAATGGTTTAAGGAGATTGAACCGTTTATTGACAATGTAGATCTGCTAAAGAAACTTCTTATGGATAATAAGGATGGTGACTATATGTCTGTCCTCCGCGAGATCCAAAAAGAAATTCTAAAGAAGCTAAACGATCTTTTCGACAAAGATATTGATAGCATCTACAATTACGGGACATCTCCCGAGTGGAAAGAATTCTTGAATACCGTTCACAATCGAAAGGTGTATGCACAAATTGATAGTGTAAAATTTGAGAGTGACCCAAATCGAGCAGAGAGAAAGCAATGTGCTTATCTTTTGTCAGATTTAGAGAACAAACCAGAATTGTACGATTGCAGTAAGACCGATATTGATAGTCTTAGCAAAAATCGCTTCATCTTCTTGTATGTAAAGAAGGTAACACTTGACGAACTTGTGTTATTCAAGAATGTAAAATAAAGAATATTATAAAGAAATGGCACATATTAACAATATTTGGAATTGGTTCAAGTCCTCCAAGGACGAGACAAAAGATAACGGTCACCCTCTCTCCATCGAGTTAGAACGGCAGATTGGCGAGCAGATATACAATGCCTTGCAGGGCAACATTGTAGAGGAGGTGCTGCGTGTGATAAAGACCTCATCGAGTAACGATGCCTATTGGCGAAGCAATATGGAAGGACATAGTCTGAAGGTGGAAAAGGAGCTGCTCCCTGACTTCTATCAGCTGTGCCATGAGGTGAAAGAGAAGTTGGGGGTAAAAGATAAAGTGGACTTCTACATCACTGGGGATTCATCAGTGAATGCGTTTTCTGTTGCTGCAGAAAGCGAAGGAGAGCCACATATTGTAAACATCAACTCGGCCCTCTTCGATTTGATGACGACCGATGAACTGCGGTTTGTTGTCGGGCACGAGCTTGGACACCTTCTTAATAAAGATACAGCATTGGCGCGTCTGATTCAGTTTGTGTTTCCACCAAATGCGGAAGTGCCTGTAACCTTGCAATACAAGATAAGGCTGCATGAGCAGTTGGCGGAACTGGTGGCTGACCGTTATGGCTATATGGCTGTGGAGAACCTTGATGTGTGCGTGACCGCATTCTTCAAGATGGCTTCCGGTCTTGATTTGGTGAAGATGAATGTGAGCATTGAAGCCTTGCTCGCAGACAATAACCGCAGGTTGGAGTACTTCCTGAAGGACAAAGGCATGAGTAGAGCTTCACACCCGGTCAATCCAATCCGTGTGCAAGCCCTCAACCTGTTTGCCAAGTCGAAATCGAAAGAGGATTTGGATAAGGGCATGGAAGAGCTGATAGCCATCTTACTGAAAGTGGGAGACTGTGAGCAGGACGAATATACGGCAAAATTCATCGCTTCCGCCGGTCTTATTGTTGCGAATGCGGATGACAACATTGCGAAAGATGAGATAGACCTCATTATCTCTCAGTTGGCATCGTTGAAGATATTCCCTCGACAGTTCTTGGACGAGATAGCCAAGGGCGACGTGATGGAGACATTCAATGATGCGGTGACAAACCTGCTTCGCATAAATCCGGGTATGAGGGACGGAATGCTTCGCTATATGATAGCTATTGTCATGTCAGACAAAATTATAGCCAAGGACGAAGTAGAACTGCTATATAATTTTGGTGAAAGCATTGGACTGAGCAAAATTGAAGTTGCCAATGCCATTGCGGAATCCATCCAGCAAAGCTATGTGCCGAGTTTGGATGCAATTTGTTGATTTGTAATGAACATAGAAATTAGAGACGCTAAGATAGAGGATGTCGAGATAGTAGCATGGACTGTCTTGACAGCATTGGACATGGAGACGGATGAAATGAAGAAGTTCATCGACTCCTGTTCGGATGAAAGTACCATGTACTCTTGGAAAAACTCCATTGTTGCCCTTGTAGATGGTGTGGCTGTCGGAAGCCTTATAGCTTACGACGGACGGAGATACCAGCAACTGAGACATCGTACATGGGATAGTCTTTGGGACGATATGGACAAAGACTATTTGAATAAGGTGGAAGCCGAAGCGCGTGATGGCGAGTTCTATCTTGACTCAATGGCCATCCGTCCAGAATATAGAGGTATGGGTATCGGCAGGATGCTGATAGAATATGCCATCGAGAAGGGCAAGAGATTAGGCTGTGCCTATTCATCCCTCTTAGTGGACAAGGATAAGCCCAAGCTGGAGGCATACTACCAAGCCATGGGCTTTGAACGATTTGGTGAAATGGAATTTTTTGGTCACGATTATTATAGAATGAGATATGCTAAGTAATATAGATCTTGATTGGTCTTGGATAATAGAATCATTTGGTATTATTGGTTTATTATTCTTTGCCTATATATGGATTTTCAAGCCTGTTGAGAAAGACAGATGGATGTATGGTAATAAACCATTGGTGATGGTTGCAATCATTTCTGCATTTGTTTGCTGTTTTGCATTATCATTATGCCTTGTAGGAGAGTTTTTTAACAGTGACAAAATCGTACATTGGCGTGATGATGATGGTCCGGAAAAAGAAGCTATAGAACATTGGTGGGCGGTAATCAGTCAATTTACAGACCCTGGTAATTTACCCTCCGCATATGGAAAGGGGCGAGTAATCGCATTTATAAGTGCAGTCTCTGGCATCGCATGTTTGTCAGGTCTGTTGGTTTCTTCTATCGTTAATTATCTGTCTCGTCGTTCTCTAAAATGGAAACAAGGCATGATACATTACAACCGTTGTTTTAAGGATTATGTGGTTATCATCGGATGCAATGAACAGACGGCAAATATTGTCAAACTCTCGCTTAAACGAAAAGATGTCAAATATATACTGATACAAACAAGGCAGGATGTTGAGAAAATGCGAATGAGGCTTGACCTTGACCTTGATAAGAATGAAGAAGATAGACTTGTATTTTATTTTGCAGAGCGAACATCTCGCGAAGACATAGAGGCTCTGCATTTAGAGAAAGCAAAAGAAATCTATATCTTGGGTGAAGATGTACATGCTGACAATGAAGAAGATCACGATGTATTCAATATCAGCTGTTTGGAGAACATTTCCGAATACTTTAAGCATGTCATATTAAAAGACAAGAAGAAGGTTCATGTAAGCCTTGAATATCAAAGTACATTTACGGCTTTCAAGTCAACACATATATACAAAAGTTTAGACAAGAATGTCGAATTCCTCCCATTCAATATACATGCAATTTGGGCGAAGAAAATTCTTGTTGATAACTTTGCTATAGTTCCTGTTGGCAAGAAAGGCGAGGTTAAGGTTCAGAATTACATACCAATCGATTCCTACGATGGAATAAAAGCCGATGATGACAAAACGATACATCTCGTAATAGTCGGAATGAACCAAATGGGTACTGCTCTTGGAGTCCAAACGGCTTTGCTTGCACATTTCCCCAATGCTCATAGAGACAAGAATCTAAGAACAACAATTACCTTCATTGACGATCAGGCAAAGAAAGAAGGTGAATACTTTAGAGGAAGATTTGCCACAATGTTTGATTTGTGTCGTTATAGAGTGGTTGAGATAGGTAAAGATATTTGTGGCAAGAAAGAATGGTATGACCCTTTGAGTCAAGATGGCGACGGCAGATATAAACATCTTGGTGAAAATGGGAACTTCATGGACATTGAGTGGGAGTTTATTCAAGGCAATGTGGCTTCTGATGAAATCAGGAAGTATTTGGTAGATGTTGCACAGGACAAAAACAAGATTACGACAGTTGCAATATGCTTCAATCACCCACAGCGTTCAATAGCTGCTGCATTATATCTGCCTGAGATGGTATATCGCAGGGCATTGCAAATATTGGTTTATCAACAGAACAGTTTTGACTTGGCCAACAAAGTGGCTGATGGAGAAAAAGTATGGAAGCGTTATGAAAAGCTTCGCCCATTCGGCATGATAGAAGGAAGCTATACAGAAGATGCATTCGATAATTCTATGGCCAAAATCCTTCACTTCCTTTATGCTAATAACAAGATTGGGATTAGGAATCATGGTGATAATCAGCAGGTAACATATCAATACCAGGAAATAGAAGATATAAGCTCATACGAAGAAATAGATTTTGATTTCGCACGAAAAATTAACAATCTGTGGAACCAGCAGGGCATTGTCGATAAACTTTCCAATATAGATATGGTGGATAGTATTCCCATGAAGTTACGTTCATTGGGAACAACTATAGATGACATTAGTGACTTTACATCCGAGTTGAAAAAAGGGAACAATCTGGAACTAATGGCAAAGGCTGAACATACCCGATGGCTAACTGAAAGAGTTACCATGAATTTTAGGCCATTGGATAATGTTGAAGCTGAATGGTTGCTATTTACGAATAAGGACTTGGATGAAAAAAAACGCAAGAAGGAAAAGAAGTTCAGAAAAGAGAAAAGCCGTGCTCATCTTGATATTTGCTCAAACACTACATTGAATGAGATAGATCCAGGTGTACACTATAATGACATTGATGTAGTTTGCTATATACCACAGCTATTGAAATACAGAGAGTGGATAAATGTTATGAGGCTGGCTGATGAAAAGTCCCGCCACTCCATAGCTGGCAAGTTGCTTGGCGATTTTGTCATTTCCAAAGGTGATGGCGGCAACCATTTCGCATTCAAACTAATCGAAAACGGCGACAAGAAATTTTGGATGATGGAAACTGCTGTCTCTCAGCAACAATGGGAAAGCATCATGGGCAATAATCCTGCACAGGATAATGGAACTGACAAAGGACAGGATGACGAAAGTCTAAAAGAGAAGAAATATGTTGGTAGCAATCTACCTGTTATCAATGTTTCTAAAAATGACATTGAAGATTTCCTGAAGGTTCTCAGAAAGATGACAGGACTCCGTTTTGATTTGCCTACTAAAGAAGAATGGGAATATGTGGCGAGATGCACAGCGGAAGAAATAACTGAGAAAACACGCATTGAGGATGCTTTCCGAATAAACAAAGGGAAAGAAGGGAAAAAAGACAGAAAAGGACCATGGCTGGTTGACGACAACAAAGATTTGCAGAGAAACAGCTTGGGTGTATATAATATGATGGGTAATGTTTGGGAATGGACAAAAGAGTCCCCTGAGGATAATCCCAGTTGCTATTTCTTCTGCGGTGGTAGTTGGCGTTTCCGTAAGCTACATAGCGACATAAAAGGCAACTATTGGTATTCGTTCTGGAAGCCAATTCTAAAATCTGATGATATTGGTTTCAGAATGGTATGGCGATTTGACATGCGTAATATTGAAGCTGACAAAGAGCGAGAGGTTGTAGATTTATTAGATAAGGTGGCAACCAATCCAATTGATGAACAAAAGACGATGTCTGCAAATGATATTGTTAAGCTCACGGGTATGATACCTGTGGAAACTGGTTATTTCCTTATGGGAACTGAGAACAATGATACAATTGGCAAGTACAAGAACCCGCTTTTCCCGGAAAATTGGATAGACGAGAATGCAGACGAAGAAGAGACTCCCCATCATTTCGTAAAAATCAATAAGTTCTATATCTCAGCGACACCTGTAACTCAAAAATTATGGAATGCCGTAATGGGTATTGAGGCAAAAATGAACCCAAGTGATAACTTAGGAGACAATAAGCCACAAACCAATATCAGTTGGGATATGATAAAATACCAATTCCTGCCTAAGCTGGAAGAACTGACAAAGTTGAAATTCAGGCTTCCGACAGAAGCTGAATGGGAATACGTTGCCAAAGGTGGACATAAAACTAAAATATGTAAGGAGTTATCAAAGATATTCGATAACGAAAGCATGACAGTTGATGAGAAACAATTAGCTGCATATAAATATTTAGCAGAAGAAGGTCATAAGTATTCCATGTACAGCGGTACGGATGATGCAATGGATTTAGATTTATATATTCATTCAGCTACCGCAGGAGTAAAAGACAGGATGCCTAATGAACTTGGCGTTTATGACATGTCTGGCAATATCTGGGAATGGTGTGAGGACTATTATCAGACCGATTTCTATAATGATTGCATTGAAGGTAAGGGAGATATTGCACAACAAGGCAAACAGGATGAGTATAGGACTAAAGGTTACATAACTGACCCTATATGCAAGGATGAATCTTACGCAGCTCACACATTTAGAGGCGGTAGCTTCAGATTTGATGCCAAAAGTTGTAGAAATACGAGCGTAAATTTCTGGATTGATACAGATACAGACGATGACTTAGGTTTCCGTTTGGCATTAGACAGCAGTTATGAAAGCTCTTTGAATGGGTTAATAAAGGGGAAAGAATGAATTGGTTGATACTTATATTGGCTGCATTCTTTGAGATTGGATGGCCAGTAGGCTTCAAGATGTCGAGCCTGCATCCTGAGAAATTCGGGTTGTATATCGCTCTTGGCTCATTGAGCATGTTGTTGAGTGGAGTCTTATTTTACTTTGCACAAAAAACAATTCCAATTGGTACTGCCTACATCGTATGGACGGGACTTGGTGCCATAGGGACTTTTGTGATAGGGATATGGCTCTTCGGAGATACATTCTCCGCATTGAAGATGTTCTTTGCCCTTCTGATACTCGTTGGTATTGTTGGCATGGAGGTTTGTAGCAGATAACAGATGTTGGAAAGAGTACAAAGAATCGCCTTGGCTCGCATATTGTCAGACCTCATTGAGGCTGACTTTATCGTAGAAGAAAAAGAGATGGACTTCTTTGAGGAGACTATCTCTAAGGATGGTTTCAACATCAGTGAATCCATGCTTATAGAAGCCAAGAGGATGGATTTTGCGAAAGCCATGTCTATTCTCAAAGAACTGGATGGAGAGACAAGAGAAGAACTTGTAAAGACCTTGAAACGCCTCTCTTTGTCAGATGGAACGTGTGTGCCGTTGGAAGCAGTCTTAATATATTGCGTTATCATGGCTTTGACAGAAAATGCTAATGTCTTTTCTGTGCCGTCTGAGGGTATCAACATGGAGAACATGACCACCGTATATGTAGAAAACACAGAAGGAACAGATATAGATGCTGCCATTCGCAACCAACTGAAACAGATTGAGGAAGAGTTTGCCAATGCAGGCTTTGACTTCATCTATATCCCCAGTGTTGTTGATGATTTTAGAGCGTTGGGTAAGAAATATCTGCATAAGGTGGTGAAATACATGATACCATCTGCTTCTACTCTTCGCATAGATGGGATTTGCTATAGTCTGTGTAATCTGAGTACCTCACGCTTTTGCAGAGACTTGTTATACAAGAAGATTGGTGTAAATCTTATTGATTCCAATCCCTCACTACTCATAAAAATCAACGAGTCGGACATTATCGATTCCTTTGGCGATGATGATGCAGAACGGACGAGATTCAGCAATTTCCTCCAGATTGAGTTGACCGATGATGTGATGAACACCATACATCGGTTGGTGAACACCTATAGAGAAATGATCAATGCCGATATTGTGGCAAAGAGACGGTCGAGAAGCAACAAGTTCCTGTATTTTGGCTTTCATCGTTCGCTCTTTGACTTGATTGCATACGGCAAAGAGAAAAAAGATTGCCGGCTTGTATTTGATTTCTCAACGCATACGGCAAAGGTATATTTTGAGTCTATGGATTGTGATGAGAGATTCATACTAAAACTCAATCCCCAAGAGGCCGCCTTATATATGATGATAGTTCGGAAATCGTTGGAAGGTAACGGACTCGACTGGCGTGAGCATATTCCAAAGGCAGAAAAGAAAAAGTTGTTAGGTGAATACAATAATATTTACAGCTATATAGGGAAAGGCAATATCGTGAATGAATATAAAGACAGAACACAAACCCATCATATCAAGACAAGAATCAAGGTGATGTCGGGATTGGCAAATGCGGAAATGTTCATTCCTGAGCACGTAAAATGTGGTTTGATGTCTTTCTATAGGATAAAAGCCCCAAAAGAGTATGTTACTTTCATTCTTCCCAAAGGGGAATCCTCGTTTCCAACGTTGTAATTTTCGTCTATTATGACAAGAGTATTGTAATTTTGCATTCAAAGAAATAGAAAATTGAAAATAGAATGCGAAAAAGAAGATCATTTTTACATCAGTGTCTTTATGACAATTCTGAACAAGTAACTAATGGGAAAGGTAAGAATCTGATACCACCCCCAGAGAGAGAATCCTTATGGAAAGCCTATCTGGAAAAATTTAAGGACCCACTGATAATTGTATTATTGGTGGTATTCTTTTTTTCAGTGATAGTCTCCCTGTATGAAGTCTTCTATATGGGGCAAGGCAAGAACATCCTATTCGAGCCTATCGGTATATTGTCTGCCTTGCTGTTGGCTACAGGTGTAGGATTCATCTTTGAAGTAAAGGCAGAAAGGGAGTTTGAAGTTCTGAATACTGTAAAGGACAGAAGGCCTATCAAGGTGTTCCGTCGCTTTATGGAAAACGGGAAAGAGAAAATTAGGATAAGGGAAGTCAAGAAACATGATGTCTGCATAGGAGATTATGTATATTTGGAGAACGGTGACGAGATACCTGCCGACGGATATTTGGACGAGACTAATTCCTTCATCGTTGATGAGTCGAACTTCACAGGAGAACCATACGCACGAAAATCAGCCTACGAGGAGGAGTTTGAAAAAGAAACGACCTTCCCCACCAATATGGTACTTCGAGGTTCTACCGTTATTGGTGGTACCGCCATATTCCATGTGGATAAAATAGGTATGGACACTATCGAGGGAAAGGGCGTAGCCAAAACCCAAGAAGGAAGAGAAGTGGAGACACCGCTCAACCAACAGTTGGACAAACTGGGCAGCATGATGTCCAAGCTCAGTTTCATTATTGCCATCCTGATTGTCATCGGAAGAATGGTCTATTTCTTCTTCTTTGACGGAAATGCAGCAAACAACCATTCATGGTTAGAGATAGCCGAGTTTGCTCTCGGTTCAATCATGCTTGCCGTTACCTTGATTGTGGTAGCCGTTCCTGAAGGATTGCCCATGAGTGTTACTGTCAGTCTTGCCCTCAGCATGAGAAGGATGCTGAAAGAGAACAACCTTGTCAGAAAGCTCCACGCGTGTGAGACGATGGGAGCAACGACTGTTATCTGTACCGACAAGACAGGCACTTTGACCCAAAACAAGATGACGGTTGTAGATTATGATTTCTATGGAGAGGATGCTGAGAAAAGGATTCAAAGGAACATTGCCATTAACTCAACGGCAGAAATATCGCTTGATGACAATGGAAAGGAAAAGCCATTGGGCAATCCGACAGAAGGCGCATTGTTGGCTTGGCAGAAGACAAAAGGCATCAACTATGAAGAACAGCGTCACCTATATGAGATTGGTCATGGTGAGCCATTCTCGACAGAGAAGAAATATATGAAGATGGAGTTTGAAGCCAAGACTGGTGTAGAACTTGCCAAAGAAGAGCGTCATGTCAGATATGTAAAAGGTGCGCCAGAGATTGTTCTGGAAATGTGTGATGTAATTGCCGGTAATACAGACAAGAATCATGTCCTCGAAAAATTGTCAGAATATCAGGACAAAGCAATGCGTACATTGGCTTTTGCTTCACAATATGAGAGCGATGGAAATTGGAGTTCCTTGACATTTGACGGTATTGTAGGCATAGCCGACCCTGTGCGTGACGAGGTGAAGGATGCCATAACAGAATGTACGCAGAAGGCTGGGGTCAGAGTGATTATTGTGACAGGTGACACCCAAGGCACTGCTAATGAGATAGGCAGGCAGATTGGACTTTTGGAGAGAAACGAGAAACAGCAAACGGTGACTGGTGATGTCTTCGAGAAGATGTCGGATGAGGAAGCAATGAAATTGATAGCCAATCCGGACTTTAAGATTATTTCACGTGCCCGTCCTGATGACAAAGCCAGATTGGTGACTTTGCTTCAGAAACAGAACCAAGTTGTTGCTGTTACGGGTGACGGAACAAATGATGCTCCGGCTCTCAGCAAAGCACAGGTTGGTCTCTCTATGGGCGATGGTACATCAAGAGCCAAGGAGGCAAGCGATATTACAATTTTGGACAACTCCTTCAGTAGTATCGTAAGGGCCATTATTTGGGGACGCTCTTTGTATCTGAATATACAAAGGTTCATTCTCTTCCAAATGACGATCAACATCTGTGCCTGTCTCATTGTGCTTATAGGTGCTTTTACAGGTCTTGACTCTCCGTTGAATGTGACGCAGATGTTGTGGGTGAACCTTATCATGGACACATTTGCCGCAATGGCTCTCTCTTCATTGCCTGCCAACAAACGTGTGTTGAATGACAAACCGCGTGACCCCAACAGCCATATAATAAATAAAGGTATGGGAACTCAGATTGTCGGTGTCGGAATATTGTTCTTTGTAATCTTAGTCGGCATGTGGCAGTTGTTATGGCATTGTGACATACATGAGGTTTCTGAATTGTTTAAAAGCGAAAAGTTAACCCTGTTTGCCACAGGCATTTTCGACCTCAGCAAGACAAAGCAACATCTAAGTCCGTATGAGTTGAGTGTGTTCTTCACCTTCTTTGTACTCCTTCAATTCTGGAATCTGTTTAATGCGAAGTATTTCAAGACCTCACGCAGTTTGATACAGGATATATGCGGTGTGTTCAAGAAGGACGAGGAAGTGAAGACATCTTTTAGCCCAAGTTTTATATATATAGCATTGGTAATTTTGGTGGGACAAATAATTATTGTCACTTTCGGGAGAGAAATGTTCAGTGTGTCTCCTCTTTCTATAAGAGACTGGGGATGGCTACTGCTAATCACATCGCCTGTGCTCATCATTGCAGATATAAAACGATTTATAATAAACAGAATTAAAACATAGAAGATATGGACAGTCGCATTAAAGATTTGGGGAAAGACCAGCGCATAGCTTTGGCTCGCATAGTCTATGACCTTATTATGGCAGACAAGATTATCGACGATGAAGAAGTGGTCAAGTTTGCCAAACTGTTTGGTGAGGAGAACAACCGTATTCTCTTCCACCAGGCACAAGAACTGACGTTTGCAAAGGCAATCAAATTGTTGACGCAACCCTCAGATGACAACAACGACAATGAAGTCATCAGAAAAGTTCATGCCGACCAACGGCGAAGACAATCAGAAAAGGCAGCAAACATTGTCAGTGAGACTGCAAGCAGTGATGGCTTCTGTGCTCCAGCGGAGGCTATCTTGCTGTTGGCAATAGACTATTTCCTCAAAAAGAACAATGCGACATACACCAAATATGATATTCAGTCATTCAAACTTACTGACATCTTCATAGGTAAACGCTTTGTGTTGTATGTTGACAACAATGCAAGCAGCAAAAGCCTTGAAGTAGAGCAAAACTACGACTTGATTGTCAATCTGCTCGCAAGCATTGGCTTCCAGTTTATCTATATCCCTAAGATTGTAGAACAATATAAGAAAAAGGGATTGGAGATGTTCAAAGCTATGTCTATGTATATCTTCCCCGATATACCAGAAGACAAGGTGGAGGATGTCTATAACAACATCATGCAGATGGACACCAAGAGTTTCGTTAAAGACTACTTGAATGAAAAGCTGGGCTTTGACATCATTTGTGCCCGTCCCTCTTTGATGGTGATGCTTGGCCGTTCGAGTGTCATTGGCAAGAATATATCTGATAAGGGTCTCGTCTATGAGACAAATGCCAACTTCTTAAAAATCAATATTGGAGAGGAAAAGGTGGTCAACGTAGTGGGAGATTTGATACATGACTTCAATAAGTTTGTAACCTTTAACTTCCACATTGATTTTAATCCTGCGAAGGATAAGTTGTTGTACCATGGCATTCATAAAGCCTTCTTTAGGATGGTGGCGTTGGCAAAAAACAATCCACAACAGTACAACATCAATATAAGCACGAATCTACGTGCTGTGTTTATCAATGACTACAAGTTGCCACTGGCTATGGGCAAGACGGCCATCTATATTATGATATTGTGCAGATCTTTCTTTGGTGACAAGAAAGGATTGCCTATGAAAAAGGTCTTCAACACTCTGAATTCTGAAGAACAAGATAGGCTTCAAGAACAATATGAATGGATTTGCTCACATCTGTCCAATTGTCAAACGATAACACATCGCAGTCCCCTCTATCCTAACGTAGTGAATAGAATATCTGAAATAAGGAATGCTATTGAGGATGTCGTTGGCAGCAGACTGATTGGAGAAATCCAGATTGGCACTGGTGATTACATCACTACCATTGTCTCACCTGACAGAGTATCAGTCAATGGAGTACCCATAAAAGAACATCCCGATTGGGGAACTTTCATGTAAGTTCATCCAAGAAATAGTCAAAATCAGGGAGTGAGTACATTAAGTTACACACTTCCTGATTTTGCATTTAACAAATGTCGTGTAAGTGAATGTGCACCTATTGTCTGTAGCAGAAAACCATGTAATTTTGCAGTACAGAAAACAAAAAGAATAACAATTTAAAACGAAAGTATTATGAGACCTCCAAGACCCGGTAGCTTAGGCTACAACGCAATCGTAGGAACCGCAGGTGCAACTGTAGGCGCAAGTTCAGGTGCTGCTTTGTCAGCAATTGGTGCTAACTCTATTGGCAGTTCAATTTCCAATGCAAGCAATAACGCAGTCAATGCATTCACTAACTCTATCAATTCGACTGCCTCTGGTATAGGAAGTGCAGCATCCGCAATTGGCCTGGGTAGTGTTGGAGCTGCTGTAACATCAGCAGGCTCAACGGTAGCCTCTGGTATTGGAGCTGTTGCTTCTGGAGCCAGTGCCGTGGGAACAGCAGTAGGTGGATTGGTGGTTGCTGCCGCCCCCATTGTAGTTGCAATTGCTGTTGGCGGAGCTATCGGTGCAGGGATTGGTTGGTGCATAGGTAAATTACTTGATGATTAGTATTATGGGAACAGTATTGGCAATAATGGGAGGATATTATCTCCTTAGCGGGCAGGCTTTCAAAGCCGCTGGCGAAGCAGCAAAATGGATTGATGAAAAGGTGAATCAGTCCAAGGACAAGAAAAAGTAACGTTGCAATTGCAGTAGAGTTACACTTCTTTACACAATAAATTTGTGAGACAAAATGAATTGGATGTAAGGGAGTATAACTCTACTACATGCAATAAGAATTGTTACTATCTTTACATGCGAAAACAGGAATTTTTAATCAAATAGTGAAAGTTATGGGACTGATTGGATCTCTTTATCATACAGCCAAGGGCATATATGCAATGGCTAATCACGACTCAGAAAAAGCTAACGAAGAACTGGACAAAGCAGTGGACAGTCTTCATAGAACAATGATAATTTAATTCTATAGACAATGAAAACAGAAAGAGTAAATAGCCTTTTGGCTGAAATCGTAAGTAGTCAGGGATTCATTAACATTGACCAAAACGATGTTGATAGTTTCAAGGCTAATGTCGGCGATATTGACGCAGAAAAGGTTTCTGGGAAGATCGAAGAGATTGGCGTTATGCTCGATAACGCCATCTCCTCAATTATTGAGAGAAACGACAGCAAACAGGTAAAAGGATTGCTATTCGTCATTCGACTTCCACAAGATAATTGTTTCATGGAGAATATAAATGACATCCATGAGGTAATAGACAAACTGGGCGAAGAATTGGAATGCAAATGGGGAATATCTACAATGGACAATTTGCAGGATGACCAATTTGAGCTTATAGTGGTAATAGGTTTTTAATACGTAATGTTATGGGATGGTATGACCTAACTTCGAGACAGCAAGAGTTGGATCGTAAAATAGAAAACAGTGGCATTAAGTTGGATTCTTCCAACAGTTGCTTAAAGAAAGTAATGCGAGCCATTGGGGCATCAAGCAGCGAAGAAGATTATGTGAAAAGCCGAATCGCTCTGCGATTGAAGACCCAAACACTTCTTGATGATACAGATGACTTCATCAACCGCACAGAAAAGATGTTGGATGACTTCAAGAAGGATGATGAGAAATGGGAACGAGAAGGTCGAAAACTCGGCTTTAAGTTTTGGGACTAAAATATATTTATTATGACACAGGAAGCGTTTAATCAGATTATAGAAGCAGCTCGTCATGGTGACGTGTTTGCCCAAGCAGCACTCGGAATCATGCTGTGTGAGGGCAAGATAGTACAACCAAACCGGGAACATGGTTTGGGTTGGCTGAAGAATGCAGCCCAATGCAACTGCCTTTGGGCAAGGGATGCTTATGCTGAATACTCTCAGCCGCAAAATCAACCATCACAGTCCTCTGCTTCCAATGGAATGACAGACAACACTGATTACGAGCAGGAGTTGAATAATCTGATTGGGCTGGAACGTGTCAAAACAGACATAGACTCTCTTCGAAACCTGCTCCGTATTCAGAAGATGAGGGAACAGAGTGGGCTACCAACCACTTCTGTGTCCTACCACTGCGTTTTCACAGGCAATCCCGGTACAGGCAAAACAACCGTAGCCAGAATAGTGGCGGGTATTTACAAAGAACTGGGTGTGCTTCAGAAAGGACATCTTGTAGAGGTTGACCGTAGTAAGTTAGTTGCAGAGTATGTGGGACAGACAGCTGTGAAAACAAACAAGGTCATTGACGATGCGCTGGATGGAGTGCTGTTCATCGACGAGGCATATACACTTGTAGGTGGAGAAAATGACTTTGGAGCAGAAGCCATTGCAACGTTGCTGAAACGTATGGAAGATGACAGAGACAGACTTGTGGTTATCCTTGCTGGATATACAGACGAGATAAAAAGATTCATCGAGTCAAATCCCGGTCTCCAATCGCGATTCAACAGATATATCCAGTTTGATGACTACTCTGTCGAGGAATTAGTGAAGATATTCAAGTTCAACCTGAGAAAGTCTCATTATAAGATTAAGCGGGATGCACTTGAAGCACTGCAAGCGAGAATCGAGCAGGCTGTGCGTCATAAGGACAAGCATTTCGGCAATGCAAGATATTGCAGGAACATCTTTGAGAAGATAATCCAGAACCAAGCCAATAGACTGGCTAAGATGGACACAATAGACAACGAGCAACTCGTGATAATAACAAAAGAAGACATTAACATATAAAGAAAGGTGATATGGATAAGATACTAAGATTATTTGGAGGAAGCGAACAATTGTGGCAGTACATACAAAAGTACGCCAAAACAGCTGGTGTGGAAGGAACACGTACCGTCTTAGAGTTGTATTACGTGTTGAAGTCACCTGACACTCCAGGATTGGACAAGACTATCATAGTGGCAGCCCTTGCCTATCAACTTCTTCCAGAAGACTTGATAAGCACAGAGAACTTCGGCATTCTTGGCTTTATTGACAATGGTGCCGCACTTGCATTGGCATATAATAGGGTGAAATCACGTGTCACCCCGCAAATCGATGCACAGGTAAATGCCATCCTCAATCAGTGGTTTGGTGGTATGCAAACGGCCATAGCAAGCGACGCACCTTCTAACAACAACTGGAATAACCCTACTTCATACAATGACGGATGGCGTGAGCAGCCTGTGCAGACTCCTCCCCAGTTCAACACTCAGGGACCAGTAAACAAACCACGCAAGCCAACCACACCAATGTGGGATGACGATGATGTGGTGATAGACTAAAATACCATTATGGCAAACATATTCGATAATCCTGCATTCCAGTTTCTTCAGAGACCTTCAATGGAAGACTTCTTGAAGCGATGCCAGCAACGTTTCAACCGATTCGGGTTGAGTGATGCTGACATCAACGATGCTATCAAGTCGGCTTGTGATTTCTTCTACATTCCGATGCCGAGGATGATACAAGACCTCACAAATGCCCAAAACGGGCAGACCATGTTCGTGAATTGGGATCGAGGTAGCTATTACGATGATGTCCTTTGCTTTAATATGCAACAGCTCATTGACATGAAAATTGACAGCAAGGATGCGTTCTCGTTAGTTATGACCCACGAGTGCGGTCACAGAGTCCTCCAGAACACACAGTTTCCAGGTGTAGCCAATGGACAATGGGAGTCTGAATTATGTCCTGACTTTTTTATGGGATGTCGTGCAGGATTGTGGAATATGAATGCCATTGACAAGGTTGTGATGGGATTGATACTTACAGACGGAAGCCCAAGCCATCCGGAAGGAACCTTGCGAGCATTGTTTATCAGGCATGGTAAATACATTGTTCCAGAAATGCATCGCAGGGGTATTCCACTAACCATACAGAACTTAATCAATGAGTTTATGGCTTTCAGACAGCAAAACCTCAATGAAATATTAAACCAACAGCACAAGTATTACAGATTTTGAATATGCCAGCATACGACCATCAGCAATGGATGAAATACATGCGTCGTCACGAAGCAAATGTATTCAATGCCATCTTTTATGACAAAGAAGAAGTCACGGAAGATGACATTCAGCGTATCATTGCTGATGTGGCATCGTTTTTCTGCTTGCCTGTACCTGAAATAAATGGCAAATGTGAATCTTTTGCGGAAGTATTGCTTGGCGACAAAGCTGGGGAATGTGAGCTTTCATACAACTTGGAAATGCTGAGAACTGCGGGCATCAACAACAAGGATGCTTTCACTTTGTGTTTCGTTCATGAGATGGCTCACCAAACCCTTCACAGGTACCAATTTATGCTTTTTTGCAGTGAACGCTGGATGCAGGAGCTGGCCGCAGATCTAACCGCCGGACTATATGCAGAGCGACATCACTTGGCAACAGGAAAGTTCAAGTACGCATTATCCACACAAAAATACAGCATTACTCACCCCGATGGAAAAATAAGAGAAAACATTGTGGAATGTGGAAGGCACTATCTTGAACAGCAAATAGTGAACGGTACAAAGATGATGAATATGGTGCTACAGATTATGCCCACCTTCGTCTTTACACATAAAAAGAAACTGAAGACAGACTGGTATCAGTTGCTTGACGAATTGGAATATTCTCCACAAGAGCCAGTACGATATAGAATAGAAGATTTGCCAGACAGTAATCTGATTAAGCAAGCTGTCTTAAAATACAAACTATCAAAAGCGCAAGAAGATGAAAATCATAGATAATGACCCTATAGACAAGCCTTGTATTGGCGAGTTGATTGAAGAACAGTGTGCAGTAGGGCAATTTGCCGACAACTGTCTTTATCTTATTGCCGATCCAGAGGCAGACATAGCCAAACGTGCAGTGGACATCATGGAGCAGTTTAAGCAGATTGCTGACTGCGATGACTACTACAACACCTATGAATTGGAGGTTGTCCAGAATGTGGAGTTAAAAAATCACCCCAAGATAAAGGAACATATCGAACAACATGGTGACAATTTTCTGATACAGTTGGCTTCACATGGTTTCAATGAAAAGAAGCGGTTTATCGTTGCCAAGACTGACAATGATAAGCTGTTTGAAAATATCAATCTGATGATTTATGCGGCAGAACGCATAGCCAAATTTGATATGGCAGCATTACTCCGCTCGTTTGTAGAAGATAATACAGATGAGTTCGTTGAACTTGCAAGGAATGCCATAACAGACAAACGCTTCCAGTCCAACTATTTCGCTGCGCTGTCAGAGAATACAATCCATCCGACCTTTGGGATGGCATCTTCCACCGCCAAGCTCAAGGAACAGATGGAGATTAAGGGTGTCATCACCCATAAACAACGCATGGAAATGTATGACCGGCTATTGGACAACTTGAAAAAGAGTCATAAGAAGCATGACCCAAAGATGGAAGCAGAAATAGAATTTATCATTAAGTCTATAGATCCTGCTACTCTACGAATGTTCTTCCAAAGGCAATCGCCAAAACTACAAGAGAAGATGTCCGATTTCGTCAATCCGAAACACTTGGCTGAAGTCTCGTCAATGGATTTGGAGATACGCTGGTCTGAAAAAATTGATAAAACACGAAAGACGGACGGTCATTATCGTCTCTTTCTAAGCAGAGGTGACGAGAGGTTAATGGTACATTTTAGCCGTAGTGCTGGTTTTGTGCTTTATCTTATCTATCTTATAGACCGCAAGAAAAACGGTGACAAGGTTGATACGTTGAACATTATCCAATACAAGCAGCTCTTTGGAAAACTATACGAGATGACTTATGGCATCAATGGAGAAACAATATTTACCGACATGGTGAAGAATTTCAATTCGGAAGGCGAATTACAACAGAAAGGCTTGTACACAGTGCTGAAAAGTATTCGTGAAGACATTGGAAATACCTGCGAAAGGATGCAGGAACCTGCAGAGCCGTTCCTTTTGCAAGATATGAAAGCCCACCTTGCAGTTCTGCCAAAACACATTATTTTGCCTGAAAAAATCATGGCGCTGATTTAGTGTTAAAATGTTTGAACATACAACTCTAACATATTGATAATCAATAAAGATATAAGGCTCACGTTGTTCACATAGCAAAGAACAGCCAATCTGTCAAAATCCACCGAACTTTGCATCAGAAAATCCGATGTAAAGTTCGGTTTTTTGTATGTATCATTTTAAGGATTTTGACAGATATGAGAACAAACGATTTTACTGCAAAGCAGACTATCCTCGGTCTTGTAGAGGTTGTCCGTTTGGAAATTGAGAGTAAGAAGAAAACACTCTCGATAGGTGATGAAGAACTTGTTCAGAAGATAATGAGCAAGGTATCGGAAGCAAATAAGGAGTTTGCTACAGAAAAGGAAGAATTCCGCTATTGGGGTATTGTGACACGTGAAGTAGCATGGTATGAAGCCAACACTGAAGAGTCTGAAGAAATCATCAACCGATTAAAATCAGGTGACCAGTTGTTTGCCCAGAAATTCTTCTACAGCACAAATACCAACGGATGCAATATCAGCCGTTTCCGCTCAAAGATACTTGCTAACATCAAACAGACATACAAGATTGAGGTATCTGTAGAAGAGTTTGGTGACATACTTTATACTTTCTTATGGAATGAAGGTACATGGAGTATACTCGACAAATACTCACGCAAGAGCAGTTTCTTCTGTTGGCTTTCCGAGGTCGCTCAACATGAACTGATAAGATACCTTGAAGATATGAAGCTTATCAACGTCACACGCGAGCGTACTGCCGGGAACACACGTCTTCTCGGCCTTTCTATAGCACCGGAAATGTGGGAATACATCTTGAACGATACAATGCCTAATGGTTTGTATAAGGATGTCCTTTTCTCTACTTTGGTAGAACGTAATACTGAAGAAAAGATGATGAAGTCTTTCTGTCTGAAAATAGAAGATCTGCACAGACTCCAGAAAAAAGCCGAAGCTGATTTGAAAGACCGCCTTATCCGTAGTGACCGTGGATATGAGGAACTGGTTCTGCGTGACAAGACTCCTCGTGTCATTGAAGTCTCAGAAGAGTTTGCCAAGGACTTCTGTGTTTGGCAAGAGGGCAAGAGCAATGCTAACCCATTGGCTGATGTGTTGGGGGGTGACTTGAACCACGAAGACTTACAGAAGAAGGTGGTGGACTTTCTTTATACCATACCTCAGAAGTTGAAATGGACAGAAGAAGAACGTATTGTATGGACCCTGCGTTTCATTGAAGATACTGCACCGATTGAAGTGGCTGAACGTATCGGAAGAAAACGCTCATGGGTTGACACCAAGTATTCCAGACTGAATGCCCGTTTCAACAAGGCGGTTAAGGAATGGTGGGCAGAGAATGCGAAATAATCGAAGAAAGTTTGGTGCCAACATTGATAGAACATCAAACTTTCATCTCTCTTTTATTATAAAATAAATCAAATAAGATGAGTAAAGATATTACAATAAGCAACAATATGACAGTGGACTTGTTGAAGAACGTGGAAAACTATGCAAAGTTTGTTTCTCAAGTATTGCATGATGAAACTTTCCTTGTTGAATTAGACAAGACATTACCATTTGACAAGATGGTTAATGCCACAATGAATATAGCATCTAACCATACACCTATCAAGAAAATGGGTGTGTCGGTCATGCGAATGGATATAGAGCCACCTCTATATTCAATCGCTATAACCCTGCAATTCAAAGGAAGGGATGGAGTCATACATGACCATTCAGTCTTCATCAATGCGTGCAAGACAATAGAAGAACTCCAGCAGTTGGTTACAGAAGAGAACTTCAAACAAGAAGTCCTGTCGCTGTGTGAAGAAAGAGTATTAGAAAATTCAGAATTACAAGAAAAAACAAAAAAGGCATGATACAAGTAATAACAAGAGAGTGGCAAATCACAAAGGCATATATCGATGACATAGCTTTAAATTCTGGGCTTATAAATCTTGACTGGGACGACTTCAAGGCATTTGCTGAAAACCATCGTCCTGTAGTGGCTATAAGGAATGAAGACAATGCCTCTGTCACAGAACTCACAGATAATGCAATGGCAGAGATTCGGAAACGTTGTTCAAACAAACTTTCAAATATCATTGTTTCAATATCCTATAAAGAAGGAGAAGAATTGATGATGGATGAAATGGAAGGGATAAGTGATTGCTTGACCATGTTTGCCAACAAAAATGTAGAAATTAAATGGGGCATCAGTCAGAACAATACATTAAAGTGCAGACGCTGCATATCTGTCTTTGCCTTTGAATAACAAAACAGTCAGCTTATGAAAGTTTCAGTTTATTACGAAGAAGTGTCCAACTATGTAGAGAAGCACTACTTAGTTCGTCCTTCCATAAAGCAGGTGGATGATAAGACCTTGTCCATCGAATACACTCCACATAAATTCATTCCAGCAATTTGTGTTTCAGTACGAATTGAAGCAATGCGCAAGGATGTTATATGTATGTCGTATGAATGTAGTAAGGCAATATCTCTACTGATTTCTGGTGCTATTGCCCATATCGAAGAGAATATTCCCAAAGGCATTGAAATAGACACCGACAGCAAACGCATCAATGTATATCCTGAGAACGTTACCGAATTAAAGAATGTTCTCGCATATCTTTCCTTGTCTGGAGTGCATTTTTCTGAGTCAGGCATGGAAATCACGTTGGATATGAACTAAGTATAACAATCAAAGAAGTGCAAAATGTTGGTGATACATCCTAAAGATAAATCAACCTCCTTGGCAGAGGCCATATATGCCAATATGCCTAATGTACATGTGGTAGAGGACGAATGGTATCAACGTGGCATTGGACAATTACTCTGGCAAACGCCCAAAGAAGAACCCATATTAATAATTGGTTATGGTGATTGCCATGGACTGTATAGAGAGCGTTTTAACGATGTGCTTGAAATCAGTCCGAGTGATTTGGATAATCCAGTGTGGGTACAACGTCTGGCAAACTGTCAGATTGGAACTCCACAGATCGTGCTGAACAGAATACATGCCTACAATCTTCGCAGACACAATGGAAATATCATTGGAATATGGCCTAATGCAGTAGAGTTCGCACGTAGGAATCGTCTTCATGGACTATTTGCCAGCACTTTCTTCTTTAATGCTAAAGATGCTGAAAATTATGGAGAAATTACCCTTGATATGTATATTGAAAGGTCGAATTATACTCTCTACCGCACCCTTGGCAAGCTGTTGGCTAGCCATGTACCGCTATGTAAGATTCCCGAAAAATTGCAGCAAAGAGCCTATAAGGACACATGTGTCAACCATCGCAACTTTGAGAGTTTCTTTTGTTTGTGAACAATAATTAGTTTTAAGGAAAAATGAGTAAAGATAAAAATACAAGACTTGTTTCTGCCCTCAATACTATGGCAGAATTGACAGGACAACGACAGGTAATAGGCAACAATGAGGTAGGCTTAGGCATGATGCTTCAGTCCAACCAATGTCGAGAAGAAGCACAAATGGTGACAGACGGGCTGTTCCGTGTAGTTGTCATGGGAACATTCACCTCAGGCAAGAGTACTCTCATCAATGCCCTGTTAGGCAGTAGGGTATTGCCAGAATCTGCATTGCCAAGCACCGCCATACTCACATTCATCCAATTCGGTTGTGAAGAATATGATGTGGAGATACATTATAAGGATATCGTAAATGAAGACGGAAGCGTTACACATGGCAGAATAGAGCACATCACCAAGGACGAGTTCATGCAGACCTATCGCTATGGCATTACAGATTCAGAAGCATTGGCATCTACAGGTAATGTTCCTCGTTTCAGAAATGTGGCCTACTCCATCATCAGAAGTTCACTGCCTTTGATGCAGAATGGAGTTAACATTGTAGATACTCCAGGGTTGGAAGATAAGGAAGTGGCAACAGAACTGGCACTTGACATTGCAGCCAAGGCTCAAGCCATCGTCTATGTTTGTAGTGAACGTGGTTTTGCGGAAGCTGACCGTGAATACTTCAATGAAAATTTCAAGGGTAATCCGGGCAATGTGTTCTTCATTCTGAACAAGACAGACCTTATAGCATCCAATGTGGAGCGAGAACAAGCTCTTGAACGAGTACGACAGGATGTGAAAGGGTGCTTCACCAAGGCTGACGGAAGCGTTGACGAAGCATTGATGTACAAGCGAGTGTTCGGACTATCCTCGTTATTAGCCTTGGATGCAAGAAGAGGTATGACCTTTGATGAAGACCTGCAAAAAGACGTGCCACTCTCACAAGAAAAGATTGAACTGAAGCTACAACGCAGTCAGTTCCTTCCATTCAAAGAGGCTCTGCTGGAGTTTCTTTCTACCGATGAGCGTTGTGTGGCACAATACGGAAAAGTCTTCCGTACATTGCTTGGCACCTATAATGATGCTGTGGAAAAGGTGCGTGAAGACCTGGGTATCTACGAGCATAATGCAGAAATGACTGCTGAACAAAAGGCTGAATGCCAGCGCATCATTAACGAGATAGAGACTGGACTGGAAGCTACAGAAACCGCGTTCGACAACTGCACGCTGAAACTTCAAAATACCATAGCTTTGCTTATCCGCAATGCCATTGACAGTGTGGATAGCACATGGGAGGTCGATTTAGCGATCTTGCATGAGAAGATACGCTTCGGTATGAAAGACTACCTTTCCCTTGCAGTAAGTAACATAAATCTGTTCAAGCCGAAGGAGGAGCGCATGGAAGAAATGAAACGCCTGCTCCAGCCTTTCTCACAAATCATTGCCGATCATATCTCTGAAAAGATAGATCATTTCATGGAAACGAACAAATCCGTCCTTCAGAATGCCATCGGTGAAGCAGAACAGAGTGTAAACACTAACTTGGTCAATGTGGCTGGACTGTTTTCACGTCTGGGAGAAACCCTTACGGAAAGACCAGAAATGGGCAAGCAAGAAGACCAAGACTGGTTACAAGCCGTCATCTCCTATTGCGTAGGCGATGCCAGTGCCATCGTGAAGAACTGTACAGGAGGACATACCGCATGGATGGAGTTTATCCGCAAGGCGGTGTTCAATGGCGTGTGGCAATGGATGGTCATCCAAATCGTCACAGGCGGTTGGGGGATTATCATCTGTGGACTCATTGAATGGTTACAGATCAAGAACGGCAAAAACGAAATGGTCGACCGTATGCTTACAGACAGCAAAAATGCAGCTTTGAAGGAGATACATACCAAGCTGGATGAACGGTTGCATGAGATGAATGCCAATATCGCCATTAAGGTGAATGAGGTAAAGAGTGCCAAGTGTGGTGAGAGTCGTCAACGTTTGACAGATGAGAGATTGCGTTTGGCAGAGATAGAGCGCAATATAAACGACAATCATTTCAATGCAGATCATGAACGGCAGCGCACAACAGGCATCCTTACGACAATGGCATCAGAAATCAAGTGCTGTTATCTCGATGTGTTTGGCATACCATACGCAGAGGAATTGGCAACATTATAAAAGTCTATTCACAATGGAAATACAACGACAAGAGATATTCAGGAGCCAGTGGCATGACATCCATGATATTGTGTTGTCTGAAGCCAAACGACAAATCAAGTTCAACGGCAAGGTGGATGTGCAGCGACTCACAGAAAAACTGCAAAAGGAGATTGCCAAGTGGCCACAAGGCGTATTAGCGCAAGGTATGTGGTTCCAGAGTTTTCATAATGCAGCTCCCGACAAAGCCTTGAATTTTATGACAGAAGCAATGGAGCAAAGTTTCATAGAGCTAGACAACAACAAACTTCCATCCAATAGTTGGTACTTCGTTTTGGCTTTTGTGTTGACGGGAATAGTGGCATGGCTATTACATTCCAGGACAAACATGAGTCTGATAGAGCAATGTTTCTACCCGACTTTGCTCCTGGTAGTACTAAATACGTTCAATGTGTCCTTCAGAAACAAGCGAATTGCAAAAGCTGAAAAGATGATAATCACCAATATCAGCCATCAAATGTTAGATATGGAAATTAGTCTGGAAAAGTATATTGAGTGAGTATCATTAGGTTACTTCTTTCTCAAAAACGATATAAACATAAAAACAAAAGATAATGAAAATCAAATATGCGACAATCAGCAAGACTGGTCGGCGAAGCAATAATGAAGATTGCTTTAACGTCCTGAAAATGCCAGAGCACAATCGCTTCATGGGCATAGTATGTGACGGCATGGGAGGTCATTCCTTTGGCGAGGTGGCAAGTGAGGCTGTCTGCAATGCTATTTCAAAATACTGGCAGGATAATACAGACACTCCAGACAGTGACCAAAAAGTTGTTATGGCTTGCAAAAAGGCTTGTAATGCCATCAACCAGAAATCCTATGACCTCAGCCATGCAGAGATGGGTACTACGATGGTCATGGTCAGCATTGAAGGTGACAAGGCGACAATAGCCCATGTGGGCGACAGCCGTTGCTATCTGCTAAGACAAAGTGAGGGATTACTTTACCAGACCGAGGACCATGTGCGCATTGACTTCGGATGGGAAATTGTGTCACGCTGTTTCTTCAGCTACCGTCCAGAAGTCGCTGTTCCCGACATTAGGCAGTTCACCATTCAGAAAGGAGACAGGATATTACTCTGTTCTGATGGCTTGTACAAGAGCATGGCCCCCGACATCCTACAAGCAAGGATGTTGGACGACAAGCCCTTGGAAGATATACTCGATGTATTTGACTTTCTCTGTCAAAAACAAGGTGATGACAACTATACGGCAATATTGATTGAAATAGAATAAAAGAGAAACAAGATGAGAAAGATACTATTAGGAATTGATTTGGCTATCTGTTCTTTGTGGACTATAGCCGCATTGGGAAGCAGAATAGCATGGGTCGGTATTCCTGCAACATGGATTGTGATGTTACTTATTATGTCACGCTTGCTGCTTTCGTTCACGCTTTACCATAGGGAAAAGAAATCATGGATTCCAGGACTGCTATTCATGGGATTTACCGCTTTTGCTGTCAGTGTGGGACTTGATATAAAACTTAGTGAGCTTGCCTCAAAAGTATTTCCATTGTTGAGTCTTGACTTTAACCGATGGTGGTATGTAGGGCTTACTTGGGCTGTGGCTACATGGTTGTGGATAGTTCCTTTGGTTGTCTTCTTCGTCAATATTTTCCGCAAGGGTTGTCTGACAGACACCTTGACATGGAAAGACGCATTTGGCAAACTGCTCTGGACGGATAAAACCGCAAGGACGTTCTGTTCCCTACTGTTGATAACAATAGGCACATTGTATGCTGGTCTCTCTATGAATGCGAGGCTATGTCTGTTCGCCTGTGTCGTGGCTCCGACACTGAGTTTCCATCTGCTTAAAAGATATTATGGATTGAAGAAAGGAAAAGTGTGGGTGTTGGTTATATCCATGCTGATATTCTTCTTCGCCCAAACCCATGCCGGACTGTTGCGAATGTCCATGTTGAGCATTAGTTTTTGCATGGTGGCCTATGTATGCAGTTCCTTCTACCAGAAAGAGAAGAAACTGTTGCTGTCCGTTATGTCAGCCATCTATGTGGGCATATTGTTGCCAAGTTTGGCCATAGGCAACAACCAATATACCTGCTTCAATGTAGGAAGAACCGGGTATTATTCCCTTGACACCTATCCAGGCATATTCAGCATAGAGGACAAGAAAACAGGAAAGATAGGACTGCGTAGCAGATACGGTCTGTTGGTGAAGCCTGAGTATGAGTCTATCGTCTATCATACGCCAAGACATTGGTTTGGCAAGTTGGAACTGCGTAAGAACGGATATTACACCCTCTATGACATCTGCAATAACGAGTATCGTAAAGACAATCATATTAGCCATCAACTACAGGACAGCATATGTCATATAGTAGAAGGTCATCTCTCGGAATACGACTATAAGCCTGATGAAAGAATGGAAGTAAGGTTGATAGAAGCAAGCAACTGCCAAGTACGCACCCATATCAAGGCTTTGAAAAACGGGTCTGTCATTTACGACTACGATGACAAGGAAGCGTTTATACCAACAGATTCCGTCTCATATACTCCAGGAACAATAGTTTGTGACTCCTTGATCAGGTTAGAATGGTGTCAGCTGAAATCACTTAGCTATGCACACAGTGCGACCACAAAGGATTCCGCTGTCTATAACATTCAGGTGACGCTTGCGAGAGAAAACATGCCCAAGCCAAAGGAGGCAGAAATGCTTGTGCAAAAAATCTCACGTTTTCTGAAGAAAGTTGATATAATATCCGACAGGGTGTAGGGACGTTGAAGTGTAAGATTAAGTGATATTGAATAATGACATTTTAATTTTTGTGTTATGATTATTGATGAAAATAAGATTAAGGAATACGTTAATTATCATGATTGGGTAAACTGTCCCAATGAGTAGCATGAATTATGGAACACATCTGTAAGTGTCAGAGGTATTCTTCTTGAAAATATTACTAATGAGGAAATAGTGGAGGTATAGGGCTTTATGAAAGGATTGAGCAAGAGGCAACATCTCTTCCTTGTTACGCAGGACTCACATCATATATTTTAGTCTTTTACAAAATCGCAGACTCGAAAATATGGTATCGTTGGTTCTTTGATAAGGACTATAATTTGCCAAGCATTGGACGTGATATGTTGATGGGCGATATTTTAGTATGAATTATTCAGGTTAAGTTAGAATTACCTTGTGAATATGGTTGGACTGATTTTTGGGAGGAAATAGAACGGTTAGAGATTAGTTTTGAGTGATAGAAAATGAATGCTTACTAACTCTATGCTGATAACATATATGAGAGAAAGTGTATGGAATGTAGAAACATAAAATAAATCACATGGTTATGACAGATCAAGAATTTAGAAAAATCATAAGCGAGACAAAACCATTTATGTTTGACCTTTACCGCCAATACAATGGCGATAAGTCGACAACAATGTCTCCCAT
>OIXA01000917.1_pt1 | contig 39867 bp, 38 predicted proteins | sample 1587721 | NCBI WGS metagenome assembly OIXA01 (sample SAMEA3888900, study PRJEB22519) | human gut metagenome | biome: human gut; feature: human-associated habitat; material: faeces | place: Denmark | collected 2013
ATCTGCTGGGCCACGGTGATTTGCGTGGTGTCGACCCTGCTCTTTGTCTATCTCGAGAAGACGCGGCGCTCGCCTTACTTCATGCTCAAGGCGTTTCGCTCGCGCAGCATCCAGGGCGGCATACTGCTTTTCATCGCACTGATGATATGCAACTCCAGCTCCATGCTGGTCAACATCTTTGTGGGCGTGGGCATGAAGACCGACCAGATACAGGTGGCAGCCCTCGGCAACTGGGTTTTGTTGGGCTATTTCATCGGTCTCGTCTCTATCCTGCTGCTCAACAACAAGGGCGTGCACTTCAAGTGGTTCTTCGCCCTCGGCTTCATACTGATTGGGGCAGCCTCGCTGTTTATGTACTTTGAGGTGCAGACCGACGGCATGCTCGAGCGCATGAAGTGGCCCGTCGTCATCCGTGCCACGGGTATGATGCTGCTCTATTCGCTCATCGCCGTCTACGCCAACCAGCGCATGCCCTACAAGCTGCTGTCCACCTGGGTGTGCATCATGCTCACCGTGCGTATGGTAATAGCCCCTGGCATAGGTTCGGCTCTCTACCAGAACCTCTTTCAGTATCGCCAGCAGTATTACATTACCCGCTATGCCCATGACTACGACCGCACCGATGCAGCCACAGCCATGACCTACGACCAAACGGCCCGCGGAATGCAGTATCAGGGCAAGAGCGAGACCGAGGCACAACACATGGCAGCCATCTCTGCCAAGGGCAAGGTGCAGGTGCAGGCCACCATCTCCGCCATCAAGGAGATATCGGGATGGACCATCTATGCCTGTATCATCTTTGCCGGACTGATGCTCGTGGTGCCTTGGCCCAAGCGCGACATATCCAAGGATACGCGTGAGTGGTTTGTCAATTATTAGACAGTCTGCCACTCTGGCATCTATACATAAGACGCGGTGAAAGCAACATTTGTAGCGCGATTTGTTACAAATGTTGCTTTCTCTTTTGTCGTGTTGGATATTTTTGCTATCTTCGTCGCCGACAATCGTACACCTATGCAGAACGACAACAACATCACGCTCCTCGAACAGCAGATGGCCAACAATGAAGACATCTGTTGCTCCTGCGGCAATATCACTTCCTTCCCACAAGCCTTCTTCGACCGCTTCCACGTGACCGATGTCGGCATTATCGTATGTACTTCGGGCAGCTTCTCCTTCACTTGCGAAGGGGTGGAGTACCAGGTGGCTACGGGCGAGACGGCCTTCCTCTCCCACGGCGTCAGCTTCACCGTGACCCGCCACAGCACCGACTGCTCCGTGGTCATCATCCTCTATCGCGTCGACTCCATCCGCGACATCCTCGGCAACACGGTGGTGGGCATGAAGTTCATGGAGTTTGTCAACCCCAAGCCTTGCCGCGTGATGCACACCGGACATGAAGACGAGCTGACCCACTACTCCCAACTTCTGGCTGCGGGCAATGGCGATGCCAATGTGTTTGCCCTCAACGAGCGTCGCCTGCTTCTGCTCTCGCTTACCTACAGGCTGTGCAGCATCTTCCGCGCCCTTTCTGCCGACGGCGACAACGAGCCCAGCCGCAAGCTCGAGACCTATATGCGTCTCATGCAGCTCATCGACAGCCATTATGCCGAGGAGAGGGGAGTGAGATACTATGCCGATAGGCTCTGTCTGTCGCCCAAATACCTTACCATGCTCGTCAAGTCGGTGTCGGGCAACACCGTGCAGCAGCTCGTGTTCAAGGCTATTACCAAGAAGGCGGTTTCGCTGATAACCACCACCGACAAGAGCATCAAGGAAATCGCCGACATCCTCAACTTCCCCAACGCCTCAGCCTTCGGTACTTTCTTCAAGAAGCAGGTGGGCATGTCGCCCATCAACTATCGGCAGAAGGGAGGCTGATATATCGGGAAAATGGGAACCTTGTTTCCCGACAGTCATCGCCGCTGTCAGTGCCAAGGCAAAGCCTTCAGAAATAGCCATGGCTTTTCGTATTTTTATATCCTTACTGGTGGCGGCCATTGTCGGCTATACCTTTTATATATAGCCGCTTTATTCGCTTAATGATAATCTTGATCCTGTTTGCAGTCCAGCTTATGGACTTGTAGACTGCATTTGCTGGCGCGTGACGGCCGTTACGTGCTTCCGCTTCGTATGGCGCGCGCTTCCGTTTCGTCCGATACGTGCTTCCGTTTCGTTCGACGCGTGTCGCCAAAGGTGGTCAGCAGCTGCGTGGAGATACCCTCCAGCTTTGTCAAGGTACCCTCCAGCACCGTAAAGATGGTCAGCAGAGTAGGGGAGACGGTTGGCAGATCGAAGAACGGGGATATTATGTGCGAGGGGGTGTATTTGCGTTGTGGCATCTATGGTCGTGAGGGAGAGGGCGGACATCTGCATCCGTCTGTCGCTGAAAGAAAAACATGGGAGTATAAACGAAGAAAACCAGCAGATGCCGGTTTTTGCTGATAGTGGGTCTTCTTATGGTAAGACCCACACTCTGGAGTAAGATTATGATTATCAATGCGGAGATTAAAGGGCAACTTGGTTTTTGCTAAACATTTGCGCAGATAAAATGAGATTAATCAAAAATTTTCTAAAGAAAATGATAAAAAATGCAATAAAAGCCGTAACTTTGTACACAATGACAGGTCTTACCATAAGAAGACCCGCTAAGAAGACAAAGATACAACGCCGCTAAAGAGGTGAGTATGCTGTGCGGGTAAGTCCCGCAGACTTAAGACGATTAGCCAACTTTATCTCCACTGGCGATACATCTATTGAATGACTTTATGAACAATGTCTTAGCAGATTTGGCTCTTTTATCCCAGGTGATGATGACCATCCAAGCAGACATAAAGTAGAAGAGAGTTTATGAAGCAGGATTGCACGAGTTCTCCATCTACAGCCGACGAAACCAAGCGCCTTCAACCACTTGAAAGCACCGCGTTTCCAGAGGGCACCCACCTTTCTGAGCCAGAAACACCATCTGGCCCAGCAATGAAGAAATGTGCCGAAGTGAAACCAGCAACCCTTGGCTCGCGTCGCAAGAAAGATGAGACAGACACGACTTGCACGTCGTGGAGCTACCTCTTTGTTCACAACCGCAAGGTCAAAGCTATCGAACAGCAGCTCCAGCAAGACGGCATCCCTCATTTCGTTCACAAGACTATCAAGTATCTGCCCCGTCGCAGCAACCATGGCGGTATGCGTCAGGTTGAGACGCCCTCGGTGAGCGGACTCATTTTCCTCCAAGGTTCTCCCCGTCAGCTCCAGGCCTATCTCGACGAGCATCTGCCCCTGCATAAGTTGTGCAAGAACTGCAGCACCGGCCGCGTGGCTACCATCCCCTGTAACCAGATGGAGCCCTTCATGCGCGTCTCTGAGACCGAGCCCGACAGGCTGCGCTTCCTCCTCCGTCCTTTTGTCTATTACGCCCAGAACCGCACCCTGCTGCGCATTGTCTCTGGCGACTATGCCGGCCTTGAGGGCTATGTCATCCGCATTGCCCGCGACCGCAGACTGGTGATGGATGTCGGCGGCATGGCTGTAGCCATCTCCAATGTCCATGCCGAGCGCTTTGAGGAAGTCGGCAAAAACGGTGACGCCAAGAACCGTGCCACCTTCTACAAGCGCAATCTCCATGAGCGCCATGCCTTTATCGACACCTTCTTCCATCAGGTGAAGACTGCCCAAGAGGTGGCGGCACAGACCGAGAACATCAAGATGCTCCTCCGTCAGACCCACGCCGATGTGCTCAGCAAGCGTCTTGACATCAAGGACGCCTTCTCCACCTTCTATTTCATGATCGAAGAGATTGGCTACTACTACGCCCCCTTCCTCGATTATGTCAAAGACGACCTCCAGCCCATCATCGATGCTGGCCGCAAGGTTATGCAGGAGATAGCCCGCATCGCCTCGACCTTCAAGGATGAAGACCAGCGCCAGCGCTATGAAGCCGAGTACGAAGAGTTGCTCACCAACTATGGCTATGTGTTTGATTAAGGTGGGGCAAAGCAAGTATACCTTATATAATATAATAATGTGATAAACACGCTTGAGTAAATCCAACCCATAAAACTTTTATTTCACATTAATATATGCGTAATTTTGCAGACATACGTGTCGCCGTTGCCGGTACCGGCTACGTCGGCCTGAGTATAGCCACGCTGCTTTCGCAGCACCACCGTGTCACGGCAGTGGACGTGATACCCGAGAAGGTGGAGAAGATCAACAACCGTATCTCACCCATCCAGGACGACTATATCGAGCGCTACCTGGCCGAGAAGCCGCTGCAGCTTACCGCCACCCTCGACGGCCGCCGGGCCTATGCCGACGCCGATTTCGTGGTCATCGCCGCCCCGACCAACTACGACCCCGTAAAGAACTATTTTGACACCAGCCATGTCGAGGAAGTCATCGACCTGGTGCTGGAGGTCAATCCCGATGCCGTCATGGTCATCAAGTCCACCATCCCCGTAGGCTACACCCGCAGCCTCTACCTGAAATACGCCCAGCGCGGCGTGAAGAAGCTGAACCTGCTCTTCTCGCCCGAGTTCCTGCGTGAGAGCAAGGCCCTCTACGACAACCTCTATCCCAGCCGCATCATCGTGGGCTACCCCAAGATCATGTCGCATCCCGATTTTGCCGATGAGAACCGCGCCATCGAGTCGGTCACCGATGTGGAGATGCTCAAGGATGCCGCCCGCACCTTCGCCGCCCTCCTCCAGGAAGGCGCGCTCAAGTCCGATGTAGACACCCTCTTCATGGGCATGAAGGAAGCCGAGGCCGTGAAGCTCTTTGCCAACACCTACCTCGCCCTCCGCGTGAGCTACTTCAATGAACTTGATACTTACGCAGAAGTGAAAGGTCTCGACTCAAAAGCCATCATCGAGGGCGTGGGCCTCGACCCCCGTATCGGCAGCCACTACAACAACCCCTCGTTCGGCTACGGCGGCTACTGCCTGCCCAAGGACACCAAGCAGCTGCTGGCCAACTACCAGGACGTGCCGCAGAACATGATGACCGCCATCGTGGAGTCCAACCGCACCCGCAAGGACTACATCGCCGACGCCGTGCTGCGCAAGGCCGGCTACTACAACGAGAACGCCGTGTGGGACGCCACCAAGGAGCACGAGTGCGTAATCGGCGTCTACCGCCTCACGATGAAGTCCAACTCCGACAACTTCCGGCAGTCAGCCATCCAGGGCATCATGAAGCGCATCAAGGCCAAGGGCGCCGAGGTCATCATCTACGAACCCACGCTCGAAGACGGCACCAGCTTCTTCGGCAGCCAGGTCGTGAACAGCCTCGACGAGTTCAAGCGCCGCTCCAAGGCCATCATCGCCAACCGCTACGACGAGAGCCTCGACGACGTGGCCGGCAAGGTATACACCCGCGACATCTTCGGCCGCGACTGACCCCATAACCCCGCTACGACTATGCTACAATGTGAAGAGAAGTTCTTTGAACTCTACCATAAGGATCCCGAAGGCATGGCCTTCTGTCCTTACCGCGTGTGCCCCATCGGCGCCCACAGCGACCACCAGTTGGGCAAGATTACCGGCCTGGCCATCGACCGCGGCATCCACCTCGCCTACAAACCCAAACACAACGGCGTCATCGAGCTCTGTTCGCTCCAGTTTGACAAGCGCGCCCAATGGCACATCCACGGCGTGCCCGAGGTGCGCCAGAACGACTGGGCCGACTACCTGCGCGGCGCCACCCTCGAGCTGGGCATGCGCCATCCGCTCAGCGTCGGCCTCAGCGGTGTCATCCAGGGCACCCTGCCCATCGGCGGCCTGTCGTCATCGGCAGCCGTGACGCTCGTCTACCTCAGCGCCCTCTGCCGCGTGAACGGCATCAGGCTCACCGACCTCGAGATGATCGAGATGGCCGTGGCTGTGGAGAACCGCTATGTGGGCGTAAGCTCCGGCAAGCTCGACCAGAGCTGCGAGCTCTTCTCGCGCAAGGACCATCTGCTCTACCTCGACACCCTCGACGACCACTATGAGCTCATCCCCACCCATCCCGCGATGAAGCCCTATGCCATCGCCATCTTCTTCAGCGGTGTGGAGCGCACCCTCGCCGGCAGCAAGTTCAACATGCGCGTGGACGAGTGCCGCAGCGCCGCCTACGCCCTCAAGGCCTTCGCCGGCATGGAGTACGGCAAGTTCGGTGATACCCACCTGCGTGAGGTCCCCGTCGAAGTGTTCCGCGAGTACCGCCACCGCCTGCCCGAGAACTGGGCCAAGCGAGCCGAACACTGGTACACCGAGTTCGCGCGCGTGGAGGAGGGCGCCGAAGCCTGGCGCCGCGGCGACCTCGACACCTTCGGCCGTCTGAGTTTTGAGAGCGGCCATTCGAGCATCTACAACTACGAGACCGGCTCGCCCGAACTGAAGACCCTCTACGACATCATGACCCATACCGACGGCATCTACGGCGGCCGCTTCTCCGGCGCCGGTTTCAAGGGATGCTGCATGGCCCTCATCGACCCCTCCTACAGCGAGAGCATCGGGCGCCAGGTGGAAGAACAGTACCTGCGTGCCTTCCCCCAGCTCAAGGGCAAATACCAGTACGTCGTCTGCCACAGCGCCGACGGCCTAATCCTCTAAAGAAAACAACCAATGAAGTGTCTTATTCTTGCGGCAGGCTATGCCACGCGGCTCTATCCCCTGACCGAAAACTACCCCAAGCCCCTCCTCAAGGTGCAGGACAAGACCATCCTGGACTGGCTCGTCGACGACATCGACGGCGCCGGCCTTGTCGACGAATACATCGTAATCAGCAACCACAAGTTTGCCCGCCACTTCCAGGAGTGGGCGGCAGGCAAGCGCCAGAAGGTCACCGTGGTCGATGACGGCACGTCGACCAACGAGACCCGCCTCGGCGCCGTGTGCGACATCCGATTTGCCGTGGACAGCCTCGGCCTCACGGGCGACATGCTCGTCATCGCCGGCGACAACGTGCTCGACTTCAGTCTGCAGCACTTCGTGCGCTATGCAGACAAGAAGCGTACCAGCTGCGTGATGCGCTTCCATGAGCCCAGCGAGGAACGCCTCCACAAGTGCGGCGTGCTCGAAATCGACGGCAATGACCGCATCATGTCCATGGAGGAGAAGCCCGCGCGCCCCAAGAGCCACTGGGTGTGCCCGCCCTTCTACTACTACACCTCAGAAGATGCCGCCCGCATCCCTGCAGCCATCGCCGACGGCTGCGGCACCGACGCCCCCGGCAGCTTCATCGCCTGGCTCTGCCGCCATACCGCCGTCCATGCCATGGAGATGCCCGGCCACCGCTATGACATCGGCAATCTGCAGAGCTATGAGGAAGTACAACAACAATATCCAGGAATCGTCAAGTAAACAGCAATGGTAGAATACAACGTAACCCTCGAGGGCAAGACCGTCCTCGTCACAGGCGCCGCCGGCTTTATCGGCAGCAACCTTGTCAAGCGCCTGTTCCATGATGTCAAGGACATCAAGGTAATCGGCATCGACAGCATCACCGACTACTACGATGTCAACATCAAGTATGAACGCCTGAAGGAGATAGAGTCGCTGCAGTGCGACTGGACCTTCGTCCACGCCTCTATCGCCGATAAGGCAGCCGTGGAGGCAATCTTCACCGAACACAAGATAGCAGTAGTGGTTAACCTCGCCGCCCAGGCAGGCGTGCGCTACAGCATCACCAATCCAGACGCCTATATCCAGAGCAACCTCATAGGATTCTACAACATCCTTGAGGCGTGCCGCCACCACGAAGTGGAACATCTGGTCTATGCCTCGTCATCATCGGTCTATGGCAGCAACAAGAAGGTGCCCTATTCGACAGACGACAAGGTAGACAACCCCGTGAGCCTCTACGCCGCCACGAAGAAGAGCAACGAGCTGATGGCCCATGCCTATAGCAAGCTCTACAACATCCCCTCGACCGGCCTCCGCTTCTTTACAGTTTATGGCCCCGCCGGCCGTCCCGATATGGCTTACTTTGGCTTCACCAACAAGCTGGTGAAAGGCGAAACCATAAAGATTTTCAACTATGGCAACTGCAAGCGCGACTTCACCTATGTCGACGACATCGTGGAGGGAGTGGTGCGCATCATGCAGCACGCCCCCGAGAAGCAGAACGGCGAGGACGGACTGCCCATCCCGCCTTACAAGGTATATAACATCGGTAACAACTCCCCCGAGAACCTTCTTGACTTCGTGACCATCCTGCAGGAAGAGCTGGTCCGTGCCGGCGTGCTGCCCCAGGACTACGACTTCGAGGCCCACAAGCAACTCGTGGCCATGCAGCCAGGTGACGTGCCCGTGACCTACGCCGACACGAAGCCCCTGGAACAGGACTTCGGCTTCAAGCCCAATACCAGCTTGAGAGAAGGCCTGAGGAGATTTGCTGAGTGGTATGCAAAGTATTATGGAACTTCCATTTGATGTAATGCTAAATACGGATTCGCCTAATAGTGTAGAATCAGACAAATCCGTATTCAATCTTAATAATAGCAGCGGTATTTTTACGCTGTCTCCAGCAAGCAACTCTTCATGCTCTTGCATCACCCTCACCACATCATATCCAGGACAATAGGGTGTGTTGACAGCTTGCGTAAATACGAAGTCCCTCACTGGCGATGGGCGTATATATATATGATAAATTATAGTGTGTACATGTTTGCCAATCCTATTGACGAGAGCAAACTGTCGAAGGCGTATGCCAAGGCGTAGGTGAAGGAAGTGATGTTGTTTCGCGACTTTGTCAATCACTTCTCGGAGCATGGCGGATACAAGCGTGGTCAGGTGAAGGGTGTGTTGAGCGATATGTGCTCTTGCATCGTGGAGCAGTTGCTGGAGGGCAAGAAGGTAATGCTTGATGAACTGCTCCGCCTGCTGTATATTGACCAGGAGTCGCCTACCAGTTCATTGTTCTATTACGAACAGTTTGACAAACAAACCACCCGTGAGGCAGTAGCCGACCTTCTGCTTGGCATATTCGACTCCGAACTCTATACAGCCAAACTCAGGAAGAAAGAACTTGAGAGCGCCATCTCCGAGATTAAGTCCGATATCCGTTCTGTAGAATCGTCACTCCCCAAGGACCAACGTTCCAAGGAACATATAGAGTCGCTCATCAAGCAGAAACGACTTGATATAGACCAATTGGACGAAGACATCCATCGCAAACGTCAAGGCGAGGAAGTCAACAAGCGTCACAAGTCGGAAACAGAACAACAGATGCAGCTTGTCAAGACCCTTGCCCACGATTTGGACAAGGCAGAACGCGACGAGGATAACTTGACTCACGATATAGAAGACACAAAGATGTTCATCGACGAGCTTCAGCGTAAGCAGAAAGCCCTACAGAATTCAGTCACCACCCGTCAGATACTCGGCAACCTTCAGTTGGAGTATTGTCCCGAATGCCTCTCCCCGTTGCCAAAGGATGTGCCCGAAGGCACATGCCGCCTGTGCAAGTCGCCCATAGAGGACAAGTTGGGCATAACCCAGGCAAAGCGACTCATTGCCGAACTGTCGTTTCAGATTAAGGAGTCAGCATCCATTCATGAGCAGGACATCAAGCGGCTCGACCAGCTCAAGACCCAACGTCTTAGCCTTCGTCGCAAGTATCGAAGTGCCCGCAAGACGCTCGACCAGATGCTCGACAATGTGCGCAGCACTGCCGAGGAAGAGATAGAAGACCTTATATATAATAAGGGAATGGCAAATGGCGAACTCCTGCAGTTGTACGACATGATGGAGCGAGCCGACTATTACGAGCAACTCATAGCGCGCAAGGAGCAGCTCGAGTCCGACCTTTCGCATCAGGAGCGTTTGATACAAGCCAAGACAGCAGGTCAAGAGAGTCGTCGCACCCAGGTGCGGATCAAGATCCAGGAGCACGGAGTCTATTTCTTGCAACACGACAAGGAGCGTCAGCGTGATTTCGTCAATTCACGCCCCTCCGACTTCCACGTCGACTTTGCCAACAACCTCGTCTATCTTTCCGACAAGTACTCCAAGTACAGTGCCTCCTCGGCATTCTTCTTGAAGATAGTGGCTCGCTTCTCCCTCTTCTTCGCCTCCCTCGACATCCCCTGGATGCGCTATCCGCACTTCATCTTTGCCGACAACATGGAGGACAAGGGAATAGAGAAGGAGCGTGCCCAGCAGTTCCAGCAGACCCTTATCGACCGCCTGAAGTCGTACCCCACAGACTCCTATCAGCTCATCTACACCACCTCCTACATCACTCCCGAACTCGACCAGAGTGATTACGTAGTAGGCGATCATTACACCATGCGCAATAAGAGTCTGAAGAACGTACAAACATCCGCCAGAAAATGATAACGTCTTCATCGCCCAACGAAGTCGGCTTCATCAGCCAATGATAACGACTTCATCAGCCAATGATAACGACTTCATCAGCCAATGATAACGACTTCATATTTCATGGATAAGTACTGAACACGAATTACCATAAATTGCCCATGAATGTAGGATTAATGTTAAGTGTTGGTACCAAAGACTTCAATTCACAATTGAACAACTCTCAATCGCATGCGTAGCAGCGAATAACTAAACACTCAACACTCAAAATTCATAATAGGCATTGTCGGCTTCATAAAATGAGAAAAATAGGCAACTATGTCATTGCGAGAAAACAAAGAAAAATCATCTCAATATGTAGGCACTTACAAATCTGCCTATACAAAGGGGTATGCCTTAAATTGAGTATTAATAAATGTAGATTTAATACGTTATAACATTATGTTTAAGATACTTTCTATAGACGGAGGAGGAATTCGTGGCATTATACCAGCCAAGATACTCGCTCTTGCTGAAGAAGAATTGAAGCGAACTAATCATGCTTGTCGTATTTGTGATTATTTCGACCTAATTTGTGGTACTTCAACTGGAGGAATTATTGCTATAGGTTTAGCTTTAGGTATGCCGGCTCATGAGATTTTATCTCTTTACCGAGATTGAGGTAAGAAAAATTTTAAAATCTCCTTATTCAAGTGTTTATGATTCTTATGATTTAACCAAGTTACGAAATTATGCAGATAATTTCTCTCAGTATACCGGTGATTTTCTTCAAGATTTACGAGAATTAAGGGCAAGCAATGAAAGGGTAATGAGTAAGTGGTATGATGAATGTGACATTGAAAAGGCAAAAGCAGTCCACATATATAATAAAAATCTGAAAAGAGATGTGGATATTGTAACAGCGTGTTGGCAAGATAAAATAAATTTTGTGGTGAAAGAGGATGAGAAATACCGAGGCGTTGCAATCTATAACAAGAAGACGAATAGCACAGAACCTCCAAGTTGTCCATTTTTAGCTATAGAAAATATCAATAACCGTAGTGCTGTTACAAATGGACGATTAAAGCAAATGATACGCTTTTTGAAGAATGTTCGTTCTGATTCTGATGTTAAAATAGAGTTGACGAGTTTTGAAATCAATGCTGTTTGTTATTCTATCCCCGTAGATTCTTACAGAAACACGCACTATCTTGATATGGTATACCTGTTGTGGAATTATATGTATAATCTCTTAAAAGATGATAATCAACTTTTACAGATAAAGTCGGTAGATGGTACAGAGTATGTATTCCAAAAGAATCGAGATAAAATAGCAGAACTCAGAAAGTTAGAAGATGAAGTTTGGCAAATTTATCAGAAATTAAAGAATTAAGTAAGCATTCAAATTAGGACTTAAATTATACAAATCTGTAACTATTTAGCAGCCCTAATTCTATAGAATACTGTGCTTTTGTATCTATTCAGCGAAAGATATTGTCGCTAATGGCTATTTTAAGAAGTAAGTGGCGTCATATTAAAAGTGCTAAGCAGAATATACTAAAGAAAGCCTATCTGTTTTTGCTTATATTACGCCTTTCTTTAATAGACTTTGTCGTCCCAAAAGGTTGATTATCAATGATGTTTAACCACTGAATAGTTGCTCTATTAAATATCTTTGTTAATAATCAAAAATATAAGAAGTATAAGAAGTGTCACAAATATCAAAAAACAATAAGCGTATAGCTAAAAATACAGTGTTGTTATATATGCGAACTCTTATAACAATATTGATATCGTTATATACAAGTCGTGTTATATTGCAGACTTTAGGTGTTGAGGATTATGGAATATATGGAATTGTAGGAGGTGTTGTTATCATGCTTACATTTCTAAATTCTAGTATGAGTGGAGCAACTAGTCGATTTATTACGTTTGCTTTGGGAGAGAGAAATAAATGTAAATTGCAGAATGTTTTCAATACTGCTTTTTATATTCATGTCTTAATAGCCATTTTGGTATTTATTGTTGCAGAATCAATAGGATTATGGTTTGTTTGTCAAAAGCTTGTTATACCAGAAGATAGAATCTTTGCTGCACAGTGTGTGTATCATTTATTTACAATCTCAACTATTATAACAATTATGCAGACACCTTTTAATGCGACAATAATAGCATATGAGCGAATGGATGCTTTTGCATACATTGAAATATTAAACTCTATTCTTAAACTCTTAATAGTATTCTTACTACCATGTCTTCCTTTCGATAAATTGATTACATATGGGTGTTTGTTCTTGGGGGTAAATTTTGTTGTATTTGTATGTTATGTCGGTTATTCTTTTGTGCAATTTGACATTTGCAGGATAAGGAAATTGGAAGATAGATCAAATGTTAAACCAATGTTGAAATATTGTTTATGGGATTTATTTGGAAGTTTGTCAGGAACCTTGAAACAACAAGGTACTAACATTATAATAAATATGTTCTTCGGTGTTCTTTTGAATGCTGCAAGTTCTATTGCAACTCAGGTACAAGCTGCTGTTTCTGGTCTTGCTTCAAATGTGATACAAGCATTCAGACCTCAGATAATTAAAAGTTATTCGCAAGATAATATTCCACTTATGCAGAATTATGTCTGCAATGCAATTAAGTATACGTTGTTATTGTATGGAATATGTATAATTCCTCTAATTATTGAATTGGACTTGGTGTTGACTATATGGCTTGGCATCGTTCCTGAACATACACTTTGGTTTTGTCGACTTTTGTTGTTAAATAGTTATGTTGGCTTATCGGTTATGATACTAATTACAACAAATCATGCTACTGGCAAAATAAAGTATCTAAGTACTGCCACTGGGATATATAATATGTTGATATTGCCAGTGACATATGTTGCATATAAATATTTTTTCCTACCAGCTGAGACTACTTATGTTATAAATATATGTTTCACATTGTTGACTTTGGTAACAGACCTAATAATAACAAAACGTTTGATACCTACAATATTTATAAGAAAAATAGTGAAAAGTATCGTATTGCCAGTTGTGATTTCTTCTGTAGTATTTATACCATGTATGATACTTAAAACATCAATAAGTAATCCATATATACAATTCATACTTATTGTATTCATGTCTATAATAGCTCATTTGATAATAACATACAGATATATTCTTTCAGATGAAATGAAGCAGACGGTACGTATGAAGTTAATTAATAAAATAATGTTACACACTCTCATTTGTTATTTGAAATCCTTTGGGATTAAAACAACTTTTCAAGTTCTAATCTATCCAAAAATTCTTTCGGTATTTTTACATAAGGACGATTTTGTATTAGCGAGACCACATATTCGTAAATACATACACAAAGAAATAGAAGAAGCGGTTCTACAGAATAAAAAAATAAATGAAAAGTGTAGTCCGATAGAAAAAGATAGTCCTATTTGGTTTTGTTGGTGGCAAGGAATGGAGAATATGCCAGAACTTGCCAAATTATGTTATAATTATCTTGAAAAAAATAGAGGTAGTCATAAGATTGTAGTAATCGATTATCGTAATTACAATAAATATGTAGACATTCCTAAACTAATTTGCCAACGATTTGATAAGTCACAGATTTCTATCACGCACTTTACTGACATTATTAGATTCGCACTATTAAAAGAATATGGTGGTATTTGGTTGGATGCCTTAATATTAATGACCAAGCCTCTGTGTATTGATGGCTTGAATTTCTACACCAATAAAAACATACCTAAAAACAATGATTATGTTTCTGCTTGTCGTTGGACTGGAGGAGTACTAGCGTGTGGAAGAAATAATTTATTAGTTAAATTCGTTTATGATAGTTATGTGGATTACTGGAGTAAAAACAGTCATTCTATTGATTATATGCTTATGGATTATATTCTTGACATTGGTTACGAAGAAATAGCTTCTGTTAAAAATAATATAGACCAAGTTAAATTGAACAATCCACATTTTTATGCTCTGAAATCTATTTTCAATCAAGAGGTTGATGAAAGATTTATTCAAGAGATATTTGAAGATACAGAATTGTTATCACTTAATAGAAGACTTAAATGTTCTGACACCACAAAAGAAGGTAATCTTACTTATTATGGATATTTTAAAAACAAAATGTAATTATGAATAAAAATATTAAAGTTTCAATATGTGTACCTGTGTATAATGTAGAACAATATATAGAAAGATGTATTATGTCTATTATGCAACAGACGTTGCACGAAATAGAAATTATTGTAGTTGATGATTGTTCGCCAGATAAATCTATGGATATTGTGAAAAATTTATCCAAGGTTGATTCGCGAATAAAAATAATTAGACATAATGAGAATCATGGATTAATGTGGGCAAGAAGAACAGCTTATATGGAAGCTGTTGGCGAATATATCACATTTTGTGATAGTGACGACACATTACCATGTGATGCTATTGAAGTTTTATACAAAAAGGCTGTATTACATAATTCAGATATTGTTTCTGGTAATATGTCATTTATACATACAAATGGAAAAACTCAAAGAATGGATTTTTACCTAAACTATGGTACTGATAATATTTCTGTCTACCGTTCTCTCTTGAGAAAAGAATATGGACATAACCTGTGTAGCAAACTATTTAGACGAGATTTGCTTCAAAAACACAAATATAAGACTTATGATCATGCTATTAATGGAGAAGATGGTATCTTGTTTTATCAAGTAGTACGAAATATCCATAACGCAGTTCATATTAATAAGGTAGTATATCATTATTGGCAAAATATGGAGTCTTCATCAAATACCAAGATGTCAAAATGGGGATTGGAATGTGTTATAATAGGTAATTCATTGCGTGTTGAAACATGTGGAGTATATAAGGAACTTTATGGGGATCTCAGGTGTATAATTTTAAGCGTGATGTCTGAACTTTATAGAAATGGATATAATAATGATGGGTATTTGCGGTATTTAATAGATCGCTATGAACTTAGCCGATTCATAAGTATACATAACATTCTATTATGCAAAAATATTAGAGTTCTATTAAAGGCATTATATTTTATCATTATAAAAAATAAATTTGGAAGATGAAGGAAATTATAGCATTTATTAAAAAACCAAATAGATGTGATTTATATTTGGCATCATGGTCTTTATACTATTTACAGGGAACATTATATCCTGAAAGTAGCTCTCTTTCAAAGATACTGTTTCTTATGAATATGCTTGTAGCAATATATTATGTGATATATGTAAATTTGCATTATAAAAAACCTTCTTTATTAAATGGTCTGAATATACTATTGGTGCTATTTACAATATATGGTATAATTCTGTATGTTACTCGTGGAACCTCTTTTATTGTACATGGTGAATTACTTGATTCAAATCTTTATCTAAAGGCTATTTACTTGTCACTATTCCCAGTTTATCCTTTTTATTATTTTTCTTTGAAGGGTTATTTAACATCAGACAAGATAAGAGGCTGGACGATGGTATTCTTTATTGTGACAACATGTTCTTTTTTTTATGAACAGAAAAAAAGAATCATGCAACTTGTAGAATTAGGATTTGATTCCGATAATGTAACGAACAATACAAGTTATACTTTTCTTTCATTAATACCTTTTCTTGTATTATATAGAAAAAAAATGCTGCTTCAGTATTTTGGTTTAGCATATTGCCTTTATTATATAATGATAGGCATGAAACGGGGAGCAATATTAATTGCTGTTATTTGTTTAATGTTTTTTTTATACGATAATTTTAAAAATAGCAGCTCCCCAAAAAAGTTCGCATTATTCTTATTAACAGGCTGTCTCATATTACTGGGGGTAACGTTTATTTCTGACACCATGATGCAGAATGATTATTTCCAATATCGTGTTACATCAACATTAGAAGGAAATTCAAGTGGACGTGATGAAATATATTCACACATTTGGACGGTCTTTGAAAATTCAAATATGTTTCATTATTTATTTGGATATGGAGCTCAGGGGTCTTTTATTATGACAGCAAAATTTGCACATAGTGATTGGCTTGAATTATTAATAAATCAAGGATTATTGGGATTTATTATATATATTAACTATTGGAAGCACTATTATATTTCTTGGCGTAGCGCTAAGAATATAGAAGTTAAGAATATATTAGGTTTGCTGCTTCTTATATTTTTATTTAAATCAATATTTTCAATGTCATATGCAAGTTACACTTATTATACTAATTGTTTGTTAGGATATTGTCTTGCAAATCTATATTACAACAAAAAAGAGTGTGTATAATGGAGAGATTAAAATATATAGACGCTTTACGTGCGTTCAGTATCTTTTTGATAGTATATTCACATTTAGTACATTATGGTTTACAAAAGAATATATCTATTTTCAATGAATGGTCGAATACATTCATGGTTCCTTTATTTTTCTTTATTAGTGGTTTTGTATCTTATAAATCAAATACTGAATACAAGGGACTACGGTTATATATTAAAAAGAACAAAAACAAATTCAAATGTCTAATTGTTTCACCACTTATTTTTTTATTGGTATATTGTTTTTATCGTAATAATGACTATCTATGGGCGTTAGGAGATCCCTTAAAAAATGGATACTGGTTTACTATAGTTCTATTTCAAATTATTATTATTGCGAATATCCAATTGTTTATTAAGCGAAATATGTTGGCTAATGCTTGTATGCTAATATCTACAGTGTTAATGATGATTGGTGTTTTTGTGATTTCAAAGTTTAATAATGGTTCAGAACATCCTAATATTACAGACTATTTCTCATGGATGTATGTTACATATTATTATTACTATTACATATTAGGACTAATGTGTAGAAAATATGAGAAAAATCTTATTAGATTGATTTCAAATAAGATAGTATGTAGTGCTCTTTTCATATTTTCTTTTATCCCATTAACAGCTAATGGTGCTGTTAATTACATTCCTGTAACAGCAAGGATAATTGCTATATATTATCTTTTTTATGTATATCGAGAATTTTTCGAAATGGGGGGGGTAATCATAAGATTGATCAATTATGTTGGTAAGCACACTCTTGAGATTTATTTTATTCATTATTTTCTTCTATTTAGATTCAATTGTTTTGTGCCTGTATTATCAAGTAGACCATTTGTTGAAATGGTGTTATTAGGTGTAATCTCTTGTGCAATGATATTAATGTGCCTATTTATAAGAAAAATAATTATGGCATTTATGCCAATTGATAAACTACTATTCAGTAATAAATAATTATATATGGTTTCAATAAAAAGAGGAATATCATATCTCATTTATAATAAAGCTCAGTTCTTTGATTCTATTGTAAAAAACTTTTTGTCTTGGCTTCCAGATAAACAATATCTATCTCTAAGGTATAGATGTCAAATGGGGCATTGGATTGATTGGAAAAATCCAAAGACATTTACCGAAAAATTGCAATGGTTGAAAGTATATGATTATAAGCCAGAGTATACAAAAATGGTAGATAAATTGGCAGCCAAGGATTATGTAGCTTCGCGTATCGGTGAAGAATATATAATTCCTAATTTAGGTGTTTGGGATAGAGTTGAAGATATAGATTGGGAATCTTTACCAGACCAGTTCGTGTTAAAGACAACTCATGGTGGAGGTGGATGCGGCGTAGTCGTTTGTACTGATAAAAAACATTTTGACAAGGCTAAAGCAATAAAGAAGTTGCAGACTTCAATGCACTCAAATGCAGGAAAAACCTATAGGGAAAAGCCATATCTGAATGTTCCTCGAAAAATAATAGCAGAGAAGTTTATGGCTGAGCGTAAAGCAAAAGAAAATGCTAAAATATCAGATTTGCCAGATTACAAATTTTTCTGTTTTAATGGTGAGCCTCATTACTGCCAAGTGATTCGCGACCGTCATAGTAAGGAGACAATAGATTTCTATGATATGGAGTGGAGGCACATGCCGTTTGTAGGGCTAAATCCTGTAGCAAAAAATGGTTTAAATCCTGTAGCAAAGCCACAACATTTAGATACGATGAAAGAGATTTGTCGAAAATTAAGCAAGAATATGAAGTTCTCACGAATAGACTTGTATGTGATTGATGACAAAGAATATTTTGGAGAAATAACCCTTTATCCTGCTGCTGGCTTTGGTGAGTTTAATCCAACGGAATGGAACGCCAAACTAGGAGATATGATTAAGTTAGATGGAAATCAACGGGGGGGGGTAAAGTGCACAGTTAAGAATAGCGAAATCGAATATACCCACATTGCTTATGAGTATAAAGATTTGAAGGACTATAAGTTCTTTTGCTTTAATGGCGAACCGGAGTTCTTATATGTGTCGGACTCTCCAAATCATGAACTTGCCTTTCTCAATACTGATTGGACAGTTGCTCCGTTTGGACGAAGAGATTACAAGCCTTTACGAAATATTCCGCCTAAACCAGACAACCTTGACGATATGCTTACTGTGGCAAGAAAACTAAGCAAAGGGATGCCACATGTTAGGGTTGACCTTTATAATGTTGGTGGACACATATTCTTTGGTGAACTTACATTCTACACTGGTGCAGGATTTATTCCATTTGACCCTAAAGAATATGACAAGATATTGGGCGATATGCTTAAATTGCCATGCGGGGGACAGATTTATAATCATAAAAGATAAAATAATACAAATCGAAGAAGAATCATTTGAAGAACTTAAGGACTACAAGTTTTTCTGTTTTAAAGGAAAAGTTCATTTTTTCAAGATAGATTTTGGGCGTTTCGTAGAGCATCATGCCAATTACTCTTCTCCTGACGGAATACTATTACCCTTTGGTGAGAAAAGTCTTGAACCAGACCCCAATCATAAAGAGGTGATGCTTGATAATCTTACAAATATGATAAGAGTGGCAGAAGAACTGTCCAAAGAATTCAAGTTCTTGCGTGTGGATTTGTATAATGTAAAAGGTAAAATATATTTTGGTGAACTAACTATCTATCCAGCTGCTGGTATGGGAGCGTTCATACCGGAAGAATGGGATGATAAGTTAGGATTTTTATTAAATCTTGATAATCTTCATGTTCACTAAAATGTAATATGACATTTGTGATGATGAAAAAAATATTATTAATAACAGAAAATCTTGGTTCTGGCGGGGCAGAACGTCAAATATGTGGCTTAGCTTCAATGCTAACAATGGCAGGATTTCCTTGTAGGCTAATAACATACGTTGAGAATCAGTTCTATGAGCCTTATCTTCGTCAGCATGGCGTGGATTATCAGTTTGTACCAGAACTGTGGAATAAGAAATCTCGCATATTTAAAACAGCAAAGTATGTTAGACAGTATAAACCTGATGTAGTGATTTCTTTCCTGCCATCGGTGAATCAGACGATGTGTCTTGCGAAACTTTTCTTTAAGGCAAAGTTGATAGTATCGGAACGAAACAATAATACTTGCATTACACGAGGCGATAAGATACAATTCAACCTTTATCGTATGGCTGACGCTATTGTACCTAATAGCAATAGTCAAGGCAAGTTTATTTGTAATAACTTCCCTTCCCTCAGTAAAAAGGTGCATCCCATTATCAATTTTGTTGATGTTAATCGCTTCACGCCATCAGAAGCTCCAGTACGAAAAGAAACACTTCGTATTGTGACCGTTGCTCGTTATACCCAGCAAAAGAATGTTTTGACTTATTTAAAGGCTGTACGTATGGTAAAGGATATGGGACTCAATGTGCATTTCGATTGGTATGGAGATAAGAAGCATAATGCAGCTTATTTTGCAGAAATAGAGAAAGTGTATCAACAGCTTGATATTGCAGATTACATGACTTTACATGATCCAAACCAAAAGATTGAAGAAGAATATCGCAATGCTGATATATTCTGTCTTCCAAGTCTTTACGAAGGATATCCAAACGTTGTGGCAGAAGCTATGTCTTGCGGATTGCCAATTCTCTGTAGCAATGTATATGAGAATCCATATATAGTAGAAGAGGGAATGAATGGCTTTTTGTTTAATCCTGAAAGTCCAAAAGCCATTGCCGAGGCCATCAATAATATGGTAAACTTAACACATGAAGAAAGACAGGAAATGGGTAAGCGCAATCGTCAGCTTTGTTTAAAGCGTAATACAGAAGAAGCCTTCTTGAAATCATACGTAGAACTTATAGAAATATTATAAATCAATGAGCAGATTTAAAGAATTACAATGTAGAATAAAAGTATGAAAATAAAGAAACTTTTCTGCTTAGTCGCTTATTACGGCTTTGCAAGATATTTGCCAGCATCAACAAGTCCGATGACACGTTGGGCAAGAAAGATTAGACGCATGATATGTCGTCATATCTTTGATAAATGTGGTGATAATGTAAATGTAGAACGTGGTGCCCATTTTGCAAATGGGGGGGTATTTGTTTAGGTTCAGGTAGTGGACTTGGTGTCAATTGCTCGGTGCATGGACCACTTAAAATAGGTGATAATGTAATGATGGGACCAGATGTAACTATTCTTACTCATACCCATAACATAGAGCGGACTGATATTCCAATGGGCAAACAAGGTATGCGTGAAGCTGAGGTTATCATTGGAAATGATGTTTGGATAGGAATGAGGGTTATTATTATGCCTGGTATAAAAGTAGGCGATGGAGCCGTAATCGGAGCTGGAGCAGTTGTCACAAAAGACGTACCAGCTTTTGCTATTGTAGGTGGTGTGCCTGCTAAAGTAATAAAGTATAGAAAATGAATAAAGTTTTAGTTATCGGGGCATTTGGTTATGAAAATAATCAACTTGATGGACAAACGATAAAAACAAGGAATGTGTATGACCTTCTTCAAAAGAAACATAAAGGTAAGCATTCATATATTGATACTTTATCGTTAAGGAAAAAGCCATGGTTAGGATTTGTAATGTTGTATAGACTTATGACTTGCAACACTTTAATAATTCTGCCTTGTTTGAATAATCTTACTGTCTTATTTCCTCTCTTTTACTATATGTCTAAGATATTCAGATTTGACATTATTAGTATATGTATAGGAGGATGGCAAGTAGAGTATTTTTTAGGAAGCGAAAAGTTCGGATTCCATCCAAAACAGATGGATATGAGCAAAAAAATTAAAGCCTTTCTACCTGAGATGATAAAGGTGAATGATGAATTGATAAATATGTGTGGTTTTACAAATTCAGAAGTTTTCCCTAATTTTCGTAAATATGAAAGGACAAATCAAGAAATTAATAATGAGAAGGGTTTGAGATTAGTATTTATGGCCCGTGTAAATAAGATGAAAGGGTATGATGTGATATTTAACTCTCTCAACTTCATTAGAGATCATTGTCCCAATAGCAGCATTACATTCTATGGAGGTATCGCTCCTGAAGACAAAGATGATTTCTTAAACAAGGTGGAAACGAACAATGACATTGTCTCTTATAGAGGGCTTTTAGCTCCAGAAAAGATACCTGAAACGTTAAAACGATATGATGTGATGCTTCTGCCAACAAAATATTACACTGAGGGATTTCCTGGTAGTATATTGGATGCGTACATATCTGGAATTCCTGTTATTGTAACAGAATGGAAACATTCGCATGAGTTTGTTTCTGATGGAAATACAGGTATTATTGTACCATTCGAAAATAACCAAGAAGATTTCAACAATTCTATTTTAATCCTATATAAAGACAGAAACAAACTGAATTATATGAAGAAAGCTGCATACAAAGAAGCCGAAAAATACTCAGAAGAAGCAGCTTGGGACGTTCTAAAAAAATATCTATAATATGTTAGTATTCACAGGAGATATAAATCTGACAGATTGGTATTTCAATGCAGGTTTTGGTATTGGTACCAGAATAGCCAATGGTTTTGACCCTTTCCGTAAGCTTGAAAGAAATGCTAATGATCTTTGGGTTGGCAACTTCGAAGGAGTGGCATCAAATGTGACAGAAAATGTAGGCTTTGCAGGAGAGGTGTTTAGAGTCCAGCCAAGAGTTTTGCAAAAGCTTAAACACTTTGATGTGTATGGTCTTGCCAACAATCATGCAATGCAGCATGGCAAAGAGGCTTACCAACAAACATTTGATGCTATACGCGGTTATGGTTCAAAATGTTTCGGAGCAAATAAACAGAAGTCTGTAGTAATGAACCATCAAGGAAAAACAGTATCATTTACAGGTATGTGTCTTCGCATTGATGATTTTACGGATGAGCCTTCATATTGGTATAATCCTGAATATAAGGAAATAGAAAAAGAGCTGAAGTCATTACCAGTGGACGCATCCAAAGTGCTCTACATTCATTGGGGCAATGAGTACATAAACCGTCCTTCGTCTGCACAAAAGAAGTTTGCCCATTGGTTGATTGACATCGGTTTCGACCTTATAATAGGTATGCACCCTCATGTGCTTCAGGGATATGAGGAATATAATGGTAAATACATATTCTATTCACTTGGAAACTTTGTTTTTGAGATGGCTTGGGAACCTACAAAAATAGGTGCTATAGTAAAGTTTGACCTTGACACGAAACAACCAAGCGTAGAATATATACATATAGAGAATGACTGTACTCCTGTTGTAGTAGAAGAATCGAAGATACCTGCTGAATGGCGATTTGACTACCTTAATGAAGCCCTTAAGAAAGAAGATAACTCAGAACAGTATCATGCGGAAATAAGTAGGAACTATACTGCTTACAGAAAAGCCAATCACAGATATATTATCAACAATATGATTAAACATCCTGCATTGGGAAACTGTCTGTTGAAGGACTTTATAAAAAGAAGATTTTTGAAAAAATAAAAAAACAATATAGTATGGCATTTCATCCAACATTAAGCAAATCAGGCAGAATTATGTTCTGGCCGTTGATTAAGTTTACAGAGTTTATGGGTAATCACTTTCCTGAGACTTTGTTGAAAATTCGTTATCGCTACGTGTTCAAGGAACCGCTAAACCTTAAGAACCCTCAGACATTGAATGAGAAGATTCTGTGGGCGAAACTTTATTCTGACACTACAAGATGGACAGAATTGGCTGATAAGCGAACGGTGCGTGACTATGTGGAGAAAATAGGTCTTGGAGACACATTGGTGAAGCTCTATGCCACTTGGTATAAAAAAGAGGAAGTAAACTTTGATGTGCTACCTGATACTTTTATCATTAAGGCAAACAATGGTGACGGCAAGGGAACAAACAAGATTATACGCAAATCGGACCTAACTCCAGAGAAGAAGGCAGAATATATAGAAATGATAGGGGAATGGCTGAGTCGCAAGAATATTGGTGCGCTTCATGCAGAACCTCATTACAAGAATATGAAGCCTTGTGTGATTGCAGAAGAAGTGTTGCCATTAGAAAAAGGTGCAACATCGTTGACCGACTATAAGATGTGGTGCTTTAATGGTAAGTGCTACTACACATGGATATGCAATGACCGTAGTGCAGGTGGCAACAGTGCCCATGTGATGACATACGACATGGACTGGAACGCACACCCAGAATTTTCTGTATTCAATTCTGACTATCTGAGAGGAGACATCATTCCTAAGCCAAAGAACTTCGATAGAATGGTGGAGATAGCAGAAAAGCTGTCAAAGGGTTTCCCCGAACTTCGTGTTGACCTATACAACATAGACGGAAAAATATACTTTGGCGAATTGACCTTCACCTCGCAGGGTGGCTTCATGGACTTCTATACTCCAGAATTCAACAAGATGCTTGGTGAGAAGTTCAGTATAAATGATTTCCCTTTGAAGAAGAAGTAAATAAAGGGATAAGGAATTGTATTATGCAAGATTATGGATTAGTGTCTATCATCACTCCCACTTGGGCGTGTGCAGACTTCATTGCTGAAACAATCAAAAGCATACAGAGCCAGACTTACCAGAATTGGGAGCTGCTGATACAAGATGATTGCTCTAAGGATAATACGCAGGAAGTTGTAAAGCCGTTTATTAAGAGGGACAATCGTATAAAGTATGAATGTAATACCCAGAATTCTGGGGCTGCAATAACCCGCAATAATGCTTTGCGTAGGGCAAGGGGACGCTGGATCGCCTTCCTTGATTCGGATGACTTGTGGTTGCCTGAGAAATTGGAGCATCAACTGAAGTTTATGTCGGAGAATGGCTATGCCTTCTCTTATCATGAATATACGGAGATGAGCGAGGACGGCAAAGACTTGGGTGTGTATGTGTCGGGCATTAAGAAAGTAAGCAAGTTGGCTATGTTTATGTGCTGCTGGCCAGGATGCTTGGCTGTGATGTACGACAGAGAAAGGATAGGACTGGTGCAGATAAAGGATGTACGTAAGAATAATGATACAGCTCTGTGGCTGAAAGTTGTCAGAAGAGCTCCTTGCTATTTGTTGAAGGAGAACTTGGCAAAGTATCGTCGCCGTCAGGTGAGCATTACCCCTAAGCCATTATGGAAACGTATCTGGGCACATTATCCTTTGTTCCATGTGGCAGAAGAGATGAATCCTGTGATGGCAACGTTCTGGACATTGATGAATGTTGTGGGGAATGGCTGGAAGAAGATGTGGTATGTAAAGAGACAATGAATAGGACCACAATGGATAAGTCTGCTGAAACATTATTGCTCTTGTTGGATATTGCCATAAATGGACGAGTGTGTGATAGGATAAATAATGTGGATTGGCAGAGTGTAATGAATCTTTCACAAGTGCAAGGTGTGCGCGGGCTGGCGTATGAGGCATTGGAAATATTGAGGCAAGATGATGCGACTTGCTATTCTTTTCCTGATCGCATGACATTGATGCAATGGTATGCCCAGACGGTATTTGTGGAGAAAAGGAATGCGCAATATACAGATTGGGTAAAGAAACTTGTGGAACTCTGGAAGGAACATGATATTAAAACTATCGTTTTCAAAGGATTGGCGCATGGTAGATATTATCCTAAGCCAGCACATAGGGAGTTTGGAGACTTTGACTGCTATTTGACGGATGCACATGGAAACTGTGCTTATAGGCAGGGAAATGAGATAGCTCGTGATAAAGGTATGATGGTGGAGGATGGATGGTACAAACATTCGCATATTGGTTATAAGAATCTGACAGTCGAGAACCACCGGTACTTTACTTCAGCCCGTCGTGGTGGCACGGATTTGGCTCTGCATAAATACATGGTTGAGGCAGTAAAGAATAGCAGTCAACTTGAAAGATTGGAAGGAACTGACATTTATGTGTTGCCCGTTGAGGCCGAGGGGTTGTTTATGCTCTATCATTCATTGACGCATTTTCTGGTAGAAGGTATTAATCTGCGGCATTTTGTGGATTGGGCTTGTTGGATTAAAGCTAATCAAGATAAGGTGGAGTGGATGGGCTTTTATTCGCTATGCAAAAGATTCAGATTGGATGGATTTGTAGATGTGCTTAATTCTATTGCCGTAAATTATCTTGGTGTGGAATTGCATGACAAAACTATTTTTACTGATAGCGAGTTTGCCGAAAGGGCTGTAGAAAGCGCTTTGTATGATGATTCTTTTATTTACAATCGTGGCAAAGGACAATGGTATCAGCGTCTGCATGTTATCGGCAATGCATTCAGACATTCCTGGAAATACAAAGACGTGGCACACTATAATATGATAGGTTATGTGTGGCAGTTTGTGTATGGTTTCTTAAGAAGAAAAGAATAGCGGTAAGCACTCAAATTAGGGCTTATATTAGGAAGAAGTATCTTCGATTCTGAATTTGCACATTGACTTATGTATGGCAGTGAAGATTTGGAAAGGTTCTATTTCCAGTGTTAGGCGGAGGCAATGCCTTAGTTCTCAAGTAACAAAGTTCTTTATATTATATTCTACAAATGGCACACAGATACCCATTTAGGATGAGGTTAAGAGACGCAGGTCGGCCGAACGTAAGGTGGATGGCTTGAATGCGAAATTGGACTATGTGGAATAGTTTACATAGTTTCAGATGTTGTAGATTTTATTATCTGCGAAACAGCATATAGAGGGAATATGTTGACATGACGAACGGTATCTTTACCTCCTTTATCAGTATAACAAAACTCTCTGAAATTCTCTAAAGAGCAACGGATGGCCTCGGTGATATGCTTCTCACGCATAAAAGCCCACAGACTTTTCATTCCACCTTGGTTTCCTGCTTTGACTTCAATGGGAAGAATATTAAGATGCGATGGCAGAAGATAGTCGATTTCTGCTAATTTGTTAATTGCTGTATTTCAGTCGCAAAGATAACAAAATGAAATTATCCAAACAAATAAATCGGCGAAAAATGAAATTATCCAAACAAATAAATTGGCGATAAACGAAATTATCCAAACAAATAATTTTAACAAATAGATATTTATAATCATATTATGACAATGAAATTGCGTAATGTGCCTTTCTCTCCGCCGGATATGACGGAGGCAGAGGCGGCAGAAGTGCGTGATGCCATTTTGTCTGGCTGGATAACAACCGGACCGCGCACAAAGAAGTTGGAAAAGGAAGTGGCCGAATTTTTGGGTGTGAACAAGGCTGTATGCCTGAACTCGCAGACGGCTTGTGCCGAAATGACACTGAGGCTGTTGGGCGTAGGCGAAGGTGATGAGGTGATTGTGCCTGCTTATACCTATACGGCAAGTGCTTCGGTGGTAGAACATGTTGGGGCTACGCTCGTCTTTGTTGATGTGCAGAAGGATTGCCTCGAGATGGACTATGACGCTGTGGAGAAGGCCGTGACTCCTAATACCAAGGCCATTATCCCTGTAGATTTGGCGGGTATTCCCTGTGACTACGACCGTCTGTTCGAGATAGTGGAGCGCAAGAAGGACATCTTCACTCCTAAGACTGACTTGCAGAAGATGATAGGTCGTGTTGCCATCTGTTGCGATGCAGCTCATGCCTTTGGCGCTTCGCGCAAGGGAAAGATGGTGGGCTCGATAGCAGACTTCTCATCGTTCTCTTTTCATGCGGTGAAGAATCTGACTACAGCTGAGGGTGGTGCACTGTCGTGGAATCTGCCGTTCGGCAATGAGCTGGTGGTGAAAGATTTGGACAAGAATGAGGACAATACCTTCAGCGGTGTGCCTGAGATAGCGGGCGAGACCTGGAATGAGAACATTTACCGCAAGGCGCAGCTGTTGAGTCTGCATGGTCAGAACAAGGATGCGCTGGCGAAGACCAAGCTCGGCGCCTGGGAGTATGATATCATTGGTACATGGTATAAGTGTAATATGACTGACGTGGTGGCTGCTATCGGACTGGTGCAGATGGATCGCTATGAGGGTATGCTGGCGCGTCGCCGCCAGATGATAGCTCGTTATGATGAGGCTTTTGCGGGACTTGATGTGACTGTGCTGAAGCATTATACTGAGGACTATACATCGTCTGGCCATCTATATCTGGTGCGTCTGCTCGGCAAGACGCGTGAGGAAGCAAACCTGGTGATAGAAAAGATGGCAGAGCGGGGCATTGCAACCAATGTACACTATAAGCCTCTGCCTATGATGACGGCCTATAAGAAGTTGGGGTTTGACATCAAGGATTTCCCCAATGCTTTCCATGCGTTTGAGAACGAGATTACGCTGCCACTGAATACCAAAATGACTGATGAGGATGTGGAGTATGTGATTGATAATTTCGTAGAGATAGTATCTGAATTGTAATTAATACAAAAGCCCGAAGATAGAGGTATAATATCTTGATCTTCGGGCTTATTTTATCCTATATATATGAAAAGACTATTTGACATCGTTGCTTCTGGGTGTGGCTTGATTGTATTGAGTCCGTTGTTTTTGATATTGGCGGTATGGATTAAACTGGATTCCAAAGGTCCGGTCTTTTATAGGCAAGTGCGCGTGGGAAGAGGTAATAAGGATTTCCGAATATATAAGTTTCGCTCCATGTGTATAGGAGCGGACAAGGGCTCGTTGGTGACCATTGGCGGTCGGGACCCTCGCGTGACACGTTCTGGTTATTTTATACGTAAATATAAGTTTGATGAGCTACCACAGTTAATAAACGTATTTGTTGGTGACATGAGTTTGGTGGGCCCGCGTCCGGAAGTGCGCCACTATGTAAATTACTGGACGACTGAACAAATGCATGTATTAGATGTCCGTCCAGGTATTACTGATCCGGCAAGCATCAAGTTCCGTAACGAAAATGAACTTATGGAAAAGGCTGAAAATCCAGAAGATTACTATATTCGTGTAATCATGCAGGAGAAGATAAAGCTGTATTTGGAATATGTAAAGCATAGTTCGTTTTGGTATGATATTAAACTCATATTCCAGACATTTAAGGTTATTCTTACCGAACGGTGAGAATATTAATGGAAGCTGTAGCTTGAACCTAAGTTCTCTACGTTTGGCGTTATAATTGTTGTGATTAAGGATGTTATGGAAGAATTGGTAAAACGGGTAAACGATTTTGTGGAAATGGAGCATCGTTCTGGAGCCATGCAATTGATAAGTGCTGAGTATGTGGCTCGTTGTATGCAGATTGCCAAAGAGGATGCGGCAGCTGCTCTCGAAGTGCTAAAGAAATAATTGCGTTGTAGTGATGAGCGGTTGCAAATAATTCGTGCTACATATATAATAGGTGGACAGTATATTTGGCGGTGTCGATGGAACTTGTTACTTTTGCTGTGTTAAAGCAGAGATTATGGAGAATATGACAAAGCGTGAGGCCAATTGGCAGGAAAGCTACAAGGAGCTATTGGCTTATGTTGAGGAACATGGGCAGTTTCCCAATAAGAAGAAAGCGGATAAGCGTGGCCTTCTGAACTGGTGGAAGTATAACAAGAAACAGATGAAGGCCGGCAAACTGGATGATGAGCACATGCAGCGTCTGATAGAATTGAGCGATAAGCGGCGGGTGCATCTGCTGTTTGCGGATGAGTCGGGTGACGACGAATAGTTGTTGCCGTATATGTGTCCAATAGAATAGTGCATAGAGCCGGATTTCCATAGTAGGGGAGTCCGGCTCTATGCGTTTATGTGGGGCGCAATACGTTGGGAATTATCCGAATTTCCGCGCTTTTTCTTGGCTTCGCTGTAAGTGTTGAGATTTATAGATTAAACAGTAGGTCATCTGCGGGTGACATCTTCGGCTAAACGCAACGACATTATCTTTCCGCGTCGTACAGCGTCGGTGACCTTCGGTTCTGTGTGGCTGCTGCTTGTGGGCGTCCGAAAGGCATAGTGGAACGTTCCCGCGGAAACAGGTTGAGGGAAAAGTCTCTTGCCATTTGTTCTCTATTTGCTACATCTATTAAAGGATGTGATAGACACAAAAAGCCGTTGTGGTTGTTGGCGGCTTCGCCTTGTTGGAGTTGTTGGTGACGCCTGACGGGAAACGAGTTTTCCTCTTTGTCGTCACCAATACCTCCAACGCTATGCTTCGCATGCCGACAACAGCCGTCACGGTTCAAAAAGCGGCCGTCGGCCGTCCAAAAAGTCCGCCTTTGGCGGTAAAAAAAGCCTAATACCAAAATTTATTTTGCCAAATTACCGCCTGATACCAAAATTTATTTTGCCAAATTACCGCCTAATACCAAAATCTTTTGTAGCGAAATTCGGTCTGATACCGAAATCTTTGGGTTGTTTGCCCACTGCGAGTAACGCCTTCGGCTAAGCGCAACACTTACAGCGTTGCCATGATGGTGGGGGGGGCGTGTACCCAGGGTAGCGTGCTTTCGCCCGCAACCCTGGGCTGGGGAAACGCAACACCTACAGCGTTGCTGCTGTTTGTGGAAGCCCCTCTCTAACTCTCCCCAAGGGGCGAGAATGCTAACTTGGTGAGTTACGCATAGTTATTGGTGAAATGATGGGTTGGGGTGGTGACAGAGCTTCGTTCTGGTGACAACGCTGTAAATGGCGCTGCTTGTGGGAGAGTTTCCATGTTTTTACCTCTGTTTGCGGATGGAGATAAAGACAAAAAGCCGTGGTGGCTGTTGTCGGCTTCGCCTTATTGGGGCTGATGGTGACGCCAGTCAGAAAACAAGTTTTCCTTCTTGTCATCACCGTCATCACCAATGTCATGCATTGCATGACGACAACAGCCATCATGGTTCAAAAAGCGGCCGCAGGCCGTCCAAAAAGTCCGCCTTTGGCGGTGAAAAAACAGCTGCTTGTGGTGCCCCTCTCTAACTCTCCCCAAGGGGCGAGAATGCCAACCTGGTGTGGTCCTTCCCCAAGGTGGCCGCTCTCACCTTCTGTTCGGCGTTGATTATATTGGACTTTTAGCTTTATAGCAATGGGGTCATATAAACTGGCACTAACAGCACGTTCCCGTCTTTATGAAAATCTTTCGTATAAAGTAGATATGGCTGGTTTATTCTATCTGAATATTTGAGACAGAAAGCATCTAACGATGCATGAGTCTTATATCCAGACGATTTTACTTCAATGGGGCAAAGTTTGTTGCCTCTCGACAAGAGAAAGTCTACCTCATAAGAATGGGTGTCGTCTTTGGGGAAGGTATAGTAAAACAGTTTGTTGCCAGATGCACGAAGCATTTGTGCAATTAGATTTTCATATACATATCCCAGATTGGCTGACAATTTGTCGTTGAGCAGTTTCTGGTATATGATATTTTCCGTAAAATCCTTATCCCAAAATGCCATTGTCACAAACAATCCTGTATCACCTATATATAATTTATATTTTCCATAATCGGCTGTCAATGACATTCCAACATTGGGGTCATCTGCATGATAAGCCACGTTGACAGTCTTGCTGTCTTCCAGGCAAAGAATCATCTCGTCGATTTTGTCAGCGCCCGTTTTTCCAATTACAGGTGTAGGTTGGTAGCGCAACAGATTACGGCTTAGCTGTGAGGGTATAGCCATAAATAGTTTCGAAATTTTCCCCGTAGGGTCTATTTTTCTAAAATCATCTGCATACAGTTGTATAATCTGTCGTTTTACCATATCAACTTGCTGCAAATTGTTTGTATCTAAATAGGCGTTGATAGCTTGTGGCATTCCTCCAACCAACAGATACAATCTCAATTCGCGCATTTTCTGACGATTTAAGCCATCGCCTAATGGCATTTTTTTTTCAAAGAACTTACGCATCAGTGGCATTGTTGTCTCATCACTCATTGCCCATCGAAACTCTTCATAGTCCATTGGGAACATCTCAAGTCGATATTCTTCACTGGGTATGCTAATATCTTTGGTATTCTTTCGAATACTAATAAGGGAACCTGTTTCAATATAATCGTATCTGCCATCCTTTATCAAGTATTTGATTGCTTGTCGGGCTTTAGGGCATTGTTGTACTTCGTCAAAGATTATCACAGACTCTCTTTCGTACAATGTGGCCTTATAAATGTTCTGCAAGAACAAAAAAATATAATCCATGTCCATCAAGTTGTCAAAGAGTCCCTTGACTTCTTTTGAGGCTTCATTGAAGTCTATCAAAATGTATGAACGGTATTCCTTTTGAGCGAATTCTTCCACAATGGTAGACTTACCTATACGCCTTGCTCCCTCTAAAAGCAAGGCTGTTTTGCCTTTAGATGTTTCTTTCCATTCTTTTAGTTTGGAATAGATTTTACGCTTGAATATTACATCTGACATAATTCCCTTTTTGCCCTCAAAGTTACATGAAAAATCCCTGATACCAAAATTTATTATGGCAAAATACGGTCTGATACCAAAATCTTTTTTGTGGATTTATGCCCTAATACCAAAATCTTTTGTAGCGAAATTCGGTCTGATACCGAAATCTTTGGGTTGTTTGCCCACTGCGAGTAACGCCTTCGGCTAAGCGCAACACTTACAGCGTTGCCATGATGGTGGGGGGGGCGTGTACCCAGGGTAGCGTGCTTTCGCCCGCAACCCTGGGCTGGGGAAACGCAACACCTACAGCGTTGCTGCTGCTTGCGGAAGCCCCTCTCTAACTCTCCCCAAGGGGCGAGAATGTTAACCTGGTGAGTTACGCATAGTTATTGGTGAAATGATGGGGTGGGGGTGTGACAGAGCTTCGTTCTGGCGACAACGCTGTAAATGGTGGTGCTTGTGGGGGATATTTCCAGGTCTTTTATCCTCTTTTTGCTTTAACTATTAAGGGATGGAGATAAAGGCAAAAAGCCGTGGTGGCTGTTGTAGGCTTCGCCTTATTGGGGCTGATGGTGACGCCAGTCAGAAAACAAGTTTTCGTTCTTGTCATCACCGTCATCACTAATGTCATGCATTGCATGACGCCAACAGCCATCACGGTTCAAAAAGCGGCCGTCAGCCGTTCAAAAAGTCCGCCTTTGGCGGTGAAAAATAGCTGCTTGTGGTGCCCTTCTCTAACTCTCCCCAAGGGGCGAGAATGCCAACCTGATGTGGTTCACATTCTGGATGTGTGGGGTGGATGGAGCATGAGTCTCGTCGTATTCCGAACTTGCATAGATGCTCTATATACCTTATTATATATGTGTCTCTCTGCATGGGTGGGGGAATCTATGGTGTGTCCTTGTAAAGTGCAGGTGGTGAAAGATATCGTAGAAGATATACTCTTATGGGGTTTATCTTGTCTGGGTATGAGTGGCTCGTGAGGGGACGGTGGTTAGGGCTCTTGTGGCGTGAAAAGAAAAACTCCCAAAGTCCTAATGGGCCTTGGGAGTTGTCATCATATTCATGATATGGGTTCTGTCATTAGAATGGCAGGTCATCATCGCTGTTGCTCTGCTCGGGCTGGGGTGGGAATGGGGCGTTGGCGGGCTGCTGAGGCGCTGCGGGAGCGGCCTGGGCTGCAGGGGCTGCGCTAACGGTGTTGGGGTCGACCAAGCGAACGTCGAATGCGCGGATATTGTTGAACCAACGGCCATTATACTCGTGAGCATCAATGTCGAAAGAAACATTGACCTCCTGGCCTAACTGTATGTTGAAACGAGTGAGACGCTCTTCGCCAAATACATCGAATACCATCTTGCGAGGGAAGCTGTCGTGGGTTTCGATTACAAAACTCTGACTCTTCCACTCTCCACGTGCTGAAACGCCGCTGCGTGCGGGCAGCACTGCGATTACCTTACCTTGTAGTTCCATTTTATAATTATATATTTGTTTTCGAGATTATTATCTTCTGCGAAATTACTAAATTTTATGAGAAAGACGAAAATATTTGCCTATTTTTTTGCACCGCAAGCAGCTTTTTTGTATTTTTGTGCCTATATTCAATTAAAAACCATATAAATAATATAGGCATGGAATTTACAATATCAAGCAACGCTCTTAGCAGCCGTTTACAAACCCTGGCAAAGGTTATCAGTAGTAAAAACTCACTCCCTATACTGGAATGTTTCTTGTTTGAGGTGAACAATGGTTCGCTGACGATTACTTCGTCGGACAGCGAAAACATGATGAAGTCTACTGTGGCACTGGACAGTAACTCTGGAGAAGGGGCTTTTGCCATTCAGAGCCAGACCATGCTTGACGCTGTGAGAGAGCTGCCCGAGCAGCCTTTGACAGTAGTCGTTGATACCGAACTGGCTACAATCAAGGTGATATATCAAGGCGGTGAATATAACTTTACCATCATGGGCGCTGCAGAATATCCCAAGATGCTGACGATGCCTGAGAATGTCAATGTAATCACGATTGATTCGGGCGTGCTGGCTGCCAACATAAACCGTTCGATATTTGCCACTGCGCAGGATGAGCTGCGTCCGGTGATGAATGGTATCTATTTTGACCTGACTCCGGATGCGTTGGCTATCGTGGCCAGTGATGGACACAAGCTGGTGCGTAACAAGAACTTCATGGTGAAGAGTGATTCTCCTGCCGCTTTTATTCTCCCGAAAAAGCCAGCCAACCTGTTGAGAAGTGTGCTGGGCAAGGATGGCAGTGATGTTGTCATCAAGTTTGATGGACGAAATGCCGAGGTAACCTTCGACGAGGGCGTGCTGACATGCAGACTGATAGAGGGACGTTACCCCAACTACAACTCGGTAATACCTGTAGCCAACCCCAATCAACTTACGATAGATAGAAAGGCTCTGCTGAGTGCTCTCAAGCGCGTATTGCCTTTTGGTAGCAAGAGCAGCCAGTTGGTGAAGTTCAAGTTGGATGCAGGCAGTCTGGTTATCTCGTCTGAGGATATAGACTATGCAACCAAGGCTCGTGAGACTATCCTCTGTGACTATGCAGGACAGAAGATGAGCATAGGATTCAAGGGCAGTTCGCTGACGGAGATTTTGAGCAATCTGGACAGTGAGCAGGTTACGGTGGAACTTGCTGATCCCAGCCGTGCCGGTATCATTGTACCTACAGAACAGCCCGAGAATGAGGATGTGCTGATGCTGCTCATGCCGATGTTGCTGAACGATGCAAACTAATATTCAGAACCCACTATAATATATAGTAATAGTGAAACTTAATATCACAAAACCGCTGGTAGTCTTTGATTTGGAGACTACCGGCTTGGATATTGTAAAAGACCGTGTCATCCAGATATCGTATATCAAGGTGACGCCGGATGGACGGGAAGAACGAAATAATATCTTTGTCAATCCTCAGCGGGTAATCCCTGATGAGGTGGTAGCGCTTACGGGCATTACCAATGAGATGGTGAAGGACGCCAAGACATTCAAGGAGATTGCAGCCAATCTGAAAGACGCGTTTGCGGGGTGTGACTTTGCCGGATTCAACTCAAACTTTTTTGATATTCCCATGCTTGCCGAGGAGTTCCTTCGTGCGGGCGTGGACTTTGACTTCTCCAAGGCCCGTCTGATAGATGCGCACAGCATCTTCTGCAGAATGGAGCGTCGGAGTCTGGCTGCTGCCTATCAGTTCTATTGCGGTCGCAAGATGGAGGATGATTTCCCTCCGCATCGTGCCGATAATGACACCGAGGCTACCTATCGGGTGCTGATGGCTCAGTTGGACAAGTATAATCCAGAGACGGCCGATGACCCTGAAAAGGTGTTGCACAACGATATGGATGAGTTGGCAGCCCTGTCAAAATCGAATGACAATGTGGACTTTGCAGGCAGAATCGTGTGGAAGGACATGGTCGATTCCAATGGCAAGCCGCTGCTCGATGGTGAAGGCAATCCGCGCAAGCAGGAGGCTTTCAATTTTGGTAAATACAAGGGTTGGTATGTGACAGATGTCCTGCGCAAGGACCCTGGTTATTACAGTTGGATGCTGTCGTCTGATTTTACGAACAACACCAAGCAAGTGCTCACGCGTATCCGTATGCGTGAATTTATGAACAAGAAAGGATAGTGGGCAGTAATCTCGGCATATTGATACGGACATCTACGCGGAGAAATCGCTTCTGGATGAAAGGCGTGATGGTGATGGGCTACATCATGATAATGCTGGCGGCAATGCCGGCAAAGGCTCAGGAACTCAATGCCAAGATAACCATCAACCGTTCGCAGATACAGGGAACGGATGCCAGCGTGTTTGATGAATTGCAGAAGCAGTTGGAGCAATTTGTCAATGAGCGGCAATGGACCAATCTGCATTTTCAGAAGAATGAGCGTATCGTATGCAATTTCAACATCACTGTAACCAAATATGACGCTTCGTCGAATATCTTCACTTGCAAGGCGCTGATACAAGCCAATCGTCCTGTGTATAATTCGGCTTATACAACCACTCTTTATAACAATACTGACAACAATTTCAACTTCGAATATGCCCAGTTTGATCAAATTGTCTTCACTCCAGACAATATTGACAATCAGCTTACTGCGCTGTTTGCCTATTATGCTTATCTGATTATCGGCATCAATCTCGACAGTTTTGCTGCCATGGGTGGTGACGAGGTGCTGCAACAGTGTATGAATGTTGCCAACAGTGCGCAAAATCTGAATTATCCCGGATGGAAAGCCTTTGATGACAGTCGAAACAGGTATGCCTTTATCAATGATTATCTGGATGGAGGTATGCGCCCGTTCCGACAGTTTCAGTATGACTATTACCGTACCGGGCTTGACGAGATGGCTGGCAATGCGGAGCGAGGGCGTGCCAATATAACTAAGGCGATGGAGCTGTTGAAGAACAGTCATGATAACAAGCCGCTGAGTCTTGTTCCGCAGATATGGACGGACTACAAGCGGGATGAAATTGCCAATATATATAAAGGTAAGGGAACGCCCAAGGAGAAGGAAACAGTATATGACATTCTGTTTGGTATCAACGCCAGTCAGAATGCGGCATGGGATAAAATTAAGGAATAATGTTAAGACATTTATATATAAAGGATTTTACGCTGATAGACCAGCTTGACATTGATTTCTTTCCAGGTTTCTCGGTAATCACTGGAGAAACGGGAGCGGGAAAGAGTATTATCTTAGGCGCATTGGGTCTGCTCTTGGGTAATCGTGCTGATGTCAAGCAGATAAAGAACGGCGAAAAGAAGTGTGTCATTGAGGCACATTTTGATTTGGCTGACAGTCATCTGGAGCGTCTGTTCTCAGACAATGATATAGACTATGATGCACAGGACTGCATCCTAAGAAGGGAAATCAATGCCAATGGCAAGAGCAGGGCTTTTGTCAATGATTCACCTGTATCGATTGCTGTTCTCAAGGAATTGGGCGAGCACCTGATAGACATACACAGTCAGCACCAGAACCTGCTCTTGCAGAAGGATGATTTTATGCTCGGCATTGTGGACGTGGTGGCCAAGAATGGCGAGGTGCGTCGTGCGTTTGCCGAGGCATACGAAAAGCAGAAAACGTGCAAGCGTGAATTGGATGACTTGACACAGCAGATAGAAAGAGATAGGCAGAATGAAGATTTTCTGCGTTTCCAATATCAGGAGCTATCCAAGGATGAATTCAAAGAAGGCGAGCAGGAGCAGTTGGAACAAGACAGTGAGATACTGGCTCATGCAGAAGAGATAAAGCAGGTGCTCTTTGATGCGAATAACGTGCTGGCTGACGAAGACAACAATGTGGCGTCTATCCTGAAGAACATCGCTTCCAATCTGAATTCGATAGAATCGGTATATGCGCCAGCTCGGGAACTGGCTGCGCGTGTGGAAAGTGCTTATATCGAAATCAAAGATATAGCCGACGAAATCAATGGGGGAGGAGAGAAGATTGAGTTCAATCCTGCCTTGTTGGAGGAAATCAACGGCAGGCTGGATAGATTGTATGCTCTGCAACAGAAGTATCACCTCGGTTCGATAGAAGAACTGAATGAACTCAAGCAGAAAATCGCTGACCAACTGGGTCTTATTGACAATGGTTCGGATGAGTTGGATGCGCTTAAGGAGCGATATGAGCGGGCATACAAGGAATGTCTGGTAAAGGCGAAACAGTTGACGCAGACACGCGAGAAAGCGGCGAGAACTGTGGAAAAGGAACTTAAGCAACGTCTGGTACCATTAGGAATCCCCAACGTAAGATTTGAGGTGTCGATGGAGGAAAAGCCCTTGAGTGCTGATGGCGCCGACAAGTTGCAGTTTATGTTCAGTGCGAACAAAAATAGTCTGTTGCAGCCCATATCGCAGATAGCCTCGGGCGGCGAAATCGCCCGCGTGATGCTCTCGTTGAAGGCGATGATCTCGGGAGTAGTCAAGTTGCCCACCATCATCTTTGACGAGATTGATACGGGCGTGAGCGGTCGCGTGGCCGAGCAGATGGCTTCGATTATGAAGGAGATGGGCGACAAGGACCGTCAGGTCATCAGCATTACCCATCTGCCACAGATTGCTGCCATGGGAACGACTCATTATAAGGTTTCCAAAGAGGATTATCGTGATGTGACGTTGAGTAGGATGACAAAACTTACAGATGACGAGCGAATCAAGGAAATCGCTCAGATGTTGAGCGGCAGTGACATAACTCCGGCCGCAATAGAAAATGCAAAATCCCTATTAAGAATATGAAGAAAATCATTTATATAGCTTTTGCACTCTTGGTTGCAACCAATTGTAGTGCGCAGATAGAGAGTGCCGCCAAATCGGTTTTCTCTCTGACAACCTTTAAGAAAGATGGTACCTTGCTTGCATCAACCCATGGCGTGTTTGTGGGAGATAAGGGCGAAGCGATAAGTTCTTGGAAGCCGTTTGTGGGTGCCGACAGTGCGGTGGTAATCGATGCCAATGGCAAGCAATCGGTAGTAAGTGCGCTGATAGGTGCCAACGAGTTGTATAATGTCTGCAAGTTTAAGGTGGATGGAAACACGCAGCCTGCTTCTGTAGCAACCGCAGCCAGCAAGAAGGGTGAAAAGGTATGGATATTGCAGTATTCGGTCAACAAGCCCCTCATAGACCAGCGCAATGTGCAGAGCGTGGAGCCGTTTATGGAGAAGTATGCCTATTATCTTTTCTCGTCTAATATCGATGAGAGTGCTGATGGATGTCCTGTTGTCAATTCCAAAGGTCAGGTGATTGGTGTCATCCAGATTTCCAAGGATGGACAGCAGATTGTGGCTACTGATGCCAATTTCATGAACGATATGACTGTGGAGAACGGTCTGGCCATAGCCAATCCTGTGCTCAGACAATCGTTTATCCCTATCGACTTTCCCAAGAACCATGAGCAGGCTGCGGTGATGTTGACTCTCACAGCAGAACAGAGAGATACGCTGATGTATAACAAGTACGTAAAGGCTTTCATCCAGCGTTTCCCTGATTATGTGGAAGGCTATAATGCGCTGGCCAACAGACAGCTGGCCAAGGCTGATTTCTCTGGAGTTGATGCTACCATCAAGACTGCCCTTGAGAAAGTTGCCAAGAAGGAGGATGTGCATTCGGCCTATTCCCGTCTGATATATAGCAAGGTTTCCAATCTTCCAGACAGCATCTATCCTTCCTGGAATGCGGATAAGGCGCTGGAGGAAGCCAATAAGGCGTATGATATAGACCACCAGCCTCTCTATGTGCATCAGCAGGCTTTGGCTTATTTTGTGAAGAAAGACTACGCTACTGCCTACGACAAGTTTATGGAACTCACCAAGACCCCTATTCGCAATGGTGATCTCTTCTATAGTGCCGCTCAGTGCAAAACGCAGATGAAGGCTCCCGATGCAGAGATTGTAGCCCTCTTGGACAGTGCTATAGCGGTCTCTCCCCAGCCACTGAATTTTGTGGGTGCGCCTTATGTTCTTGCTCGTGCTACACATTATTATAATACAGGAGAGTATCGTAAAGCGGTGATAGATTTCAATCAGTATGACTCGTTGATGCAGGGTAGGCCCATTACCAGCAATTTCTACTATATCCGTCATAAGGCAGAAATGGAAATCCATCAGTATCAGCAGGCGCTCAACGATATGGACCGTGCCATATTGCTGCAGCGTGATTCTCCAACCCTGTGGGCAGAGAAGGCTTCGCTGCATTTGCGCTTCAGCCAGACCGACAAGGCAATCCGTAGTGCAGAAATCTGTACACAACTTGCACCTGAGTATGCCGATGGATATATCTTGTTGGGCGTGGCCAATATGGTGGCAAAGAATAAGGAAGAAGGAACCAAAGCTCTCATGAAAGCCAAGGAATTGGGAGATGAAAGAGCTGATGAGTATTTGAAGAAATATAAGTAAATATTTGGAAATACCAAGCAAATTTATTAACTTTGCAGCCGCAAAAAGGATGGTTCCGTAGCTCAGTTGGATTAGAGCAACAGCCTTCTAAGCTGTGGGTCTTG
>OIXA01000930.1_pt1 | contig 39582 bp, 33 predicted proteins | sample 1587721 | NCBI WGS metagenome assembly OIXA01 (sample SAMEA3888900, study PRJEB22519) | human gut metagenome | biome: human gut; feature: human-associated habitat; material: faeces | place: Denmark | collected 2013
GTAGGTAACCGCCCCCTACGGAGAGCGACAGAGCAATCTGCCGCTCTCTTTTTTTGTATATATCCCTTAAATTCTTCCTAATTTCCTTAAAAATTCTCGCATTTTCACGCCATTTTATTATCTTTGTAAACAACGCAATTTTTACACGATGAAACGATTTATTACCTTATTCTGCACGTTTTTAATATCTTTTTGCACCATCACTTTTGCTCTTACACGCAATCAATCTGTAAAGGTAATTGTTACTCCTAAAGCACATTCACACAACCCTTTTCATTCAGCCATTCCCGACTCTTTGCATTTCACGAAGGGGGAGCAAGTCCATTTTGAAATATCGGTGGAGGAATCAGGTAAGCAAGTCGCCCCCTCTTCGGTTTCTTTCACATTCAATGAGGATAAAATGACTCCTACCGACCCGCAGGAGTTGGAGGTGGCTGATATGATAGCCGTTACGCCCTCTGCCACGATGAATAAGAGCGGTTTCTTGCGTTGCAATGCCGAAGTGCAGTATAATGGTAAAACATATAAGGGACACTCGATGGTGGGATTTGATGTTCAGGATTTGCAGCCTACCGTGACCATGCCCGACGATTTCCTCCAATGGTGGAACGCTCAAATCGATTCAGCCTCCACTATTCCCATGGAGCCAAAAATGGAGTTGCTTCCCCGACGCTGCACCGACTTGGTGAATGTTTATCAAGTGTCGGTTCAGGCTGTGGAACCGGGATTCCGTGTTTACGGCATTCTCTCCATCCCTAAGGCGGCTGGTAAATACCCAGTGGTGATGCGTTGCCCTGGCGCTGGCGTTCATAAGGTTGGCGGCATGATAGATGAAGCCGAGCAGGGTATCATCACGCTCGATATGGCGATTCACGGTTTTCCATTGACCAAACCATCGAAATTCTATTCCTCGAAAAGCAATGGCAGCCTAAAGGATTATCCCACTATGAATATCGATTCACGCGAGCATTACTATTATCGCCGTGTGTATTTGAGTGCCGTTCGCTTCATTGACTATTTAAGCACGCTTCCACAGTTTGACGGCAAAAACCTGTATGTGTGCGGTGGCAGCCAAGGTGGTGCGCTCAGCATCGCTATGGCTGTGCTTAGCCCCAAGGTCACCGCTATTGAAGCATTCTTCCCAGCGTTGGCTGACCAGGAGGCATATCTTCACGGTCGTGCCGGCGGTTGGCCTCATTATTTCTATTTCCATAAAGATGACGAAGATATCCACGACATCGCCAAAGTGGTGCGCTATTACGACACAGCCAACTTCGCCCGCCTGCTCCGTAGGCCCATATTCATGTCGTTCGGGCTTGCCGACCTCACATGCGCTCCCACTTGCACCTATTCCACTTGGAATGCGATTCCTTCACCCGACAAAAAACTCGTCATCATCCCACAAGTGGGTCACTGGCGCAAACTTGATGTGTGGGACAAGGGCTGGAAATGGATGCTCTCACACAAACAATAAAACATACACACACACAACAAACTATCACTAATTCTCATTGCTAAATTTGATATAACTACTTATGGAACATTTAAATATTAATTTGCTGATCAACGACCTTGCTCTCATTCTTGTGCTGGCCGCTATTGCCTCATTGGTGTTTAAACTTTTGAAGCAACCTGCCGTGTTAGGCTATATCGTGGCAGGTTTCTTGGCAAGTCCTCACTTCGCCTTCCTTCCCTCAGTATCGTCGCATGAGAATATCGAATTTTGGGCACAGATTGGTATTATCGTACTGCTTTTCTCCCTCGGTTTGGAGTTCAGTTTCAAAAAACTGCTGAAGGTGGGTGGCACCGCCGTACTTACCGCCCTTATTATAGTGGTGGGTATGATGGGCTCTGGCTACCTTGTGGGCAAACTACTGGGCTTAGATGCCATCAACAGTATTTTCCTCGGCGGTATGATTTCCATGTCATCAACCACCATTATTATCAAGGCACTCGACGACCTGAACTTGCGTCAGCATAAGTTTGTACCAGGGGTTTTCGCCGTGCTTGTGGTGGAAGACCTCTTTGCCGTGGTGCTGATGGTGATGCTGTCGTCGATAGCCGTCCACAAAAGCGTGTCGGGCGAGGAAATGGTGCAAACGGTGCTTTTGCTCGTGCTCTTCCTTGTGATGTGGTTCACGGTGGGCGTTTTCCTCATTCCTACCATCTTCAAGCGTCTGCATCGCTATATCACCGACGAACTGATGCTGATTATCGCCATGGGGCTCTGCTTCCTGATGGCTGTGCTTGCGCTCAAGGCTGGCTATTCGTTGGCACTCGGTGCCTTTATCATGGGCTCAATCCTTGCTGGCACCACCGAGGCTGAACGCATTGAGCATATCATCACCCCTGTAAAGAATCTTTTCGGCGCAGTGTTCTTTATCTCCGTAGGTATGCTTGTTGACCCTACTGTGATGACGCAAAACGCCGGCACCATCACCATTCTCTCGATTGTGGTGATTGTGGGCATGATTCTGTTTGGCACCACTGGTATGCTGGTGATGGGCCAACCGCTCCGTATCGCCATGCAGTCGGGCTTCTGCCTTACTCAAATCGGCGAATTTTCGTTCATCATCGCCACCTCTGGTATGAGTTTGGGTGTGCTTGAACCAAAACTTTATCCAATCATCGTAACGGTGTCGGTAATCACCACATTCTTCACGCCATTTTTTATCAAAGGTTCCATTCCTTGCTTCAACTGGGTGGCGAAACACCTGCCTAAGAGTTGGAACATTCTGCTCGAAGGCTACTCTGCCAACCAGGCTACCAGTGAATATAGCGAAAGCCGTAAACTATGGGTGAAGGTGGCGAAGCGCTACTTTGTGCGCACCATTGTGTATTCAGCCATCATCATCATGGTAATCTTCATTTTCAAGAAATATCTCCAGCACTATATCTTCGACCTTGTGCCAGGCACGGAATTCAACAATATTGCAGCGGCAGCAGTAGTGATTTTCCTGATTTTGCCATTGATTTACGGCCTTTCTCGACCGAATATCCGCCACGACGAAAAGCGACAAATCGTGGAGCAGTCGGGCAAAATCAGTTATGTGCCAATGGTGGTGATGTCGGTCATCAATTTGGTGCTCAGCACCGTGTTTTTCATGGTGGCAATTTACGGCCTCTTCCCCAGCCACACCTCCATTTTGATTGCAGGTGGCATTACTCTCGTGCTCTCGCTCATCCTCTCGCAACTCCTGCACAAGCAGGTGGCGCGTGTGGAGAAGCACTTTATCGACAATGTGAACGTGCGCGAGAACACCCGAACCGGCAAAGAGCGAGGATTGGTGAGTGATTTGCACTTGGCGAGCATCAGGGTAGGGTATGGCTGTCCGTTTGTGGGCGAGAAACTGAAAAACGCCAAACTCCGTCAGAAATACGGCATCAACCTTGTGAGCATTCAGCGCAATTCCGTTGAGCACATGGTACCAGACGGTGAAATGCGTATCTTCCCTGGCGACACACTCGGCGTGATTGGCAGCGATGAGCAAATTCTCGAAATATTGCCCGTGGTGGAAGCCTCTGGCGAGCCTCTGCAAGCCAACAATTCAGAATCAAACGTGAAGTTCACTCACTTCACCCTCCGTGCCGATGCTGGCATTGTCGGCAAATCGCTTAAAGATGCACGTTTGCGCGAAGACTACAGCGCATTGCTCGTGAGCGTGGAGCGTGGCGGCGAATATCTCTCGCCCGACATCGATTTGGTGTTTGAGGCATCCGATATTCTGTGGATTGTGGGCGACCCTGCACGCCTGAAACCACTGCACGAATAGTCCTCGCATTTTATGGTTTCGTGATTTTGTAGTAATTTTGCACTGAAAATCTATTTTATTATATGGCAAGAAACGAAAAAGAATTAGATGGTGTAACGCTCCTTGGAAATCAAGGCACCACTTACGAATTCGACTACACCCCAAATGTGCTCGAATCGTTTGTGAACAAGCACCCTGAAAATGAATATCTCGTGACCCTGGACTGCCCAGAGTTCACCTCGCTGTGTCCAAAAACCGGGCAACCCGACTTCGGTCATATCGTTATCAACTATATTCCACGTGTTCAGATGGTGGAGAGCAAGAGCCTCAAACTCTATCTGTTCAGTTTCCGCAACCGTGGCGACTTCCACGAAGACTGCGTGAACATCATCATGAAGGATTTGATTCGCCTCATGGATCCAAAATACATTGAGGTGAAGGGTTATTTCCGTCCTCGTGGTGGTATCTCAATCATTCCGTTTGCTAACCATGGCGATGCTGAGCATCAAGATTTGGTGCGTGCTCGTATGCTTGCCACTTTTAATGAAAGATTGAAATGAAAAAAGACGCTGTAATTATCATATCAGGAGGCATGGACTCGTGCACCATGCTCTATGAATTTAAAGACGAGATAGCCTTGGCTATTACTTTCGACTACGGCTCCACTCAAAACGGCCGTGAACGCGTGTGCGCTGTCACTCACTGCCAGCGCCTGGGCATCAAGCACCTGATTATTCCACTGGAGTTTATGCACCGCTATTTCAAGAGCGCATTGCTGGGTTCGCCAGAGGATATTCCCGATGGCAACTACAACGACGAGAATATGAAATCTACCGTGGTGCCTTTCCGCAATGGCATTATGCTTGCCATCGCTTGCGGTATTGCCGAGAGCAATGGACTGAAGCGTGTGATGATTGCCAACCACTCTGGCGACCACTCCATCTATCCCGACTGCCGCCCTGCGTTTGTCGATGCCATGTCGGCGGCGATGAAGGCTGGCACCTACGAGGGCATTGAGGTGTATTCTCCATACTGCAACATCGACAAGACCGAGATTGCGCGCCACGGCAAGGCACTGGGTATCGACTACCGCGAAACCTACTCCTGCTACAAGGGCCGTGAAATGCACTGCGGCACTTGCGGCACTTGCACCGAGCGTCGCGAAGCGCTGCGCTTGGCAGGTATCGACGACAAAACTATTTATGAATCAGATTTAAAAAAGTAAAAATGTACTACGTTAAGAAAACTATTGAAATATCAGCATGTCATCAGTTGCACCTCGACTATGAGAGCAAGTGCGAGAATTTGCACGGCCACAACTGGAATATCGTGATTTACTGCAAGGCCGACAAACTCGACAACAATGGCATGGTTTACGACTTCTCAAAACTCAAAGCGTTGATTTCCGACAAACTCGACCACAAAAACATCAACGAGGTGCTTCCTTTCAACCCCACCGCTGAGAATATGGCGCGCTGGATTGTTGACAGCATTCCCGAATGTTACCGTGCCGATGTGCAAGAATCTATCAACAACGTGGCTTCCTACGTAGATGATTCAATGGCTCCAATCGTGGCTATCTAATCATGCAGCAGTATAAAATCAACGAAATATTTTATTCGCTCCAAGGCGAGGGCTTCCACACAGGGGTGCCAAGCGTGTTTGTGCGCTTCAGTGGCTGCAACCTTGCCTGCTCGTTTTGCGACACGGCTCACGCCTCTGGCACGATGATGACGGCGCAAGAGATTGCCGATGCCATCAATGCCTATCCACAGGCACCGCTGATTGTGCTTACGGGCGGCGAACCCTCGTTGTTCGTCACCGACGAGTTTATCAGTTATCTGAAAACCGCCACAGGCAAGCGAATAGCGATGGAGACCAACGGCACTCATGCCGTGCCATCAAACATTGATTGGGTGACGCTTTCGCCAAAAACGGGCTTTCAAGGAGCCGATGCGCACCCCTGCATACTCACCGAGTGCCATGAGTTGAAAGTGGTGTATCTGAATCAGAATTTGGATATGTATAGCCACATTAAAGCCGAACACCGTTTTCTCCAGCCATGTTTTGTGGAAGACAAGGAAATGTGCGACACCAACATCAAGGCGTGTGTAGAGGCTGTGCTTGCCCACCCCGAGTGGCGACTTTCACTCCAAACCCACCGAATCCTCAATATCCGCTAACGGCAGCACAAATATATTACTGGGGGCATAAGCAAAATAGGTGATGCTTATGCCCCCAGTTTTGTACGCTTACCTGTTCGTAAGGGTACAAAAAAATCCCAGATATCACTATCGGGGATTGCTTAACTAATTAACCTTCTAATACCATTAACATAAACCTTAAACAAAATGAAATAAAAACCGTCGTCACGACGCCAAGAATTTCATAACCTTAAAAACTAATACCATGAAAAACCGATGCAAAAGTACAAGAAATATGTTATACAACATACTTTTTCAGCAACTTTTTGCTTTGATTTAACTTATTTTTGCAATATTCTGCTATTTCAGCGTGAATTTTACAAGCGTTCACACTTTTTCTTGGCAAAAATATTATCTGAAGGCGAAAATGAATGAGTTTTACTGAAATTTGAGTAATTTTGCCCACACATATATAATACGAACGACGAATGATGAGAAAACTATTGCTTGCCCTACTGGCTATGGCTGCCGTGCAGATGAGCGGCGCAATAAAAATTGTGGCGATGAGCGACATTCACGCCATGAGCGAGAAGCTTGTGGAGAAAAGTGGCGCGGCTATTGACAAGTATGCCGCTTCCGATATGCGTATGATTAAGGAGAGCGCCGAGATTTTGCGCACGGTGATTGGAAAAATCATTGAACAACGCCCCGACATTGTGATGATTTCGGGCGACCTCACGAAAGACGGCGAGCGATTGAGTCATGAGTTTGTGGCAAGCCAACTTGAGCGCCTGCGCGCCAAGGGCATCAAGGTGCTGGTGATTCCGGGCAACCACGACATCAGCAACGCCAACGCCGAATATTTCAACGGCAAGGAGCGTCGCACAGCCGCCACCATTACTCGTAAGGAGTTTCGCGACATCTACTCTCACTTCGGCTACGGTGGCGATGTGAAGTGCGACACCGCCTCGCTGAGTTATGCGGCTGAACCTGTGAAGGGGCTGGTGGTGATAGGCATCGACAGCAATCGTGACGAGGAAAACTTGCTGAAGGCTCGTGGCGACTCGGTGAACACCTACCACACCGCCGGGCGCATCAAGGATGCCACGCTGCAATGGATTACCGACCAGGCACGCTCGGCACGCGCACAAGGCAAACGAGTGGTGGCGATGATGCACCACCACCTGATTGAGCATTTCGACAAGGAAGCCCAACTGCTGGATAAATACGTGGTGGCTGACCACGAGAACGTGCGCAACGAACTGATTGACGCTGGCGTACACGCCATTCTCACTGGGCACCTGCACCTCTCCGACATTGCCCGCGACTACAACAACGGAGACTCCATCACCGAGGTGGCAACTGGCTCGCTCATCACCTACCCTTTCCACTACCGCACCATCACCATTGATGCCGACCGCATGAGCGTGACCACCCACCAGTTGAAGAGCATTGCCTCAAACCCACACTTGCTTGCCGACGGCAAACGCCAAGTGGAGCAGGCCGTGCCGGGGTTGCTGAACAGCGTGCTGTCGCGACTGATGGGCAAGATTGAGAAGTTGAACAAAAAGTTGAGTGGCGTGATGGCACTGTTTGGCGGTGGCGAAAGCCTCGACCTTGCCGCTCAGAAAGACAAGATAGCCGCCACATTCCACCGCGAACTCGACGACCTTGCCACCAAGGCATTCATCATGCTCTACGAGGGCAACAAGGGGCAAAACCCACAGTCGCAAGCGCTGATTGAACAGATGAACGCCGGTATAAAGGCAGTGCTTTCCTCATCTCTCCCTGCTTCACTTGGCGACATGGTGGAGGGCTTCATCACCGAGAACGCCATGCCTATGTTCGACACCCAAATCCGCAGTATGCTTGAAGACCGCAACCACTGCGGCACACCGCAGGAAGTGGTGGTTGACGACCACACCGCATCGTTCAAATTTTGATTATTCGTGCAGCAAATTCGGGACGAATGGTATCTTTTTCGTAACTTTGTGGCGAATAACACTATAAGTGCGCCGATGCCGAGAGATTTGCGAGAGGCATCAGTCACCACATTTCATAATTATAACATCAAAATTGCAATAAGAATATATGCCAGAATCGAATTTTATCGACTATGTGAAAATCATGTGTCGCAGTGGCCGCGGAGGACACGGTTCTGCTCACTTGCATCGTGCAAAATACATGCCTAAGGGTGGTCCTGACGGTGGCGACGGTGGTCGTGGCGGTCACATCTTCCTGAAGGGCAACAGCAACCTGTGGACACTGATTCACTTGAAATACACGCGCCACATCTTCGCCACCGACGGCGCACCGGGCTACGAAAACCAGTGCCACGGCAAAGACGGCGAAGACCGCACCATAGAAGTGCCTTGCGGCACTGCCGTTTACGATGCCGAGACGGGCGAGTTTCTCTGCGATGTGACCGAAGACGGCCAGATTGTGAAGTTGCTCCGTGGTGGCCGTGGCGGTTTGGGCAACACCCACTTCAAGACTGCCACCAACCAAACTCCACGCTACGCCCAGCGAGGCGAGGACGGAGTGGAAAAGGCGGTGATTATGGAGCTGAAAGTGCTCGCCGATGTGGGATTGGTGGGCTTCCCTAACGCAGGTAAAAGCACCCTGCTCTCGGTGATTTCTGCCGCCAAGCCAAAAATCGCCAACTATCCGTTCACCACCCTTGAACCAAACTTGGGCATCGTGAGTTATCGCGGACAGCAATCGTTTGTGATGGCTGACATTCCCGGTATCATCGAGGGCGCGAGCGAGGGCAAAGGCCTCGGTTTCCGCTTCTTGCGCCATATCGAGCGCAATGCCGTGCTCCTCTTTATGGTGCCAGCCGAGACCGACGACATTAAAAAGGAATACGACATCCTCTGCAACGAGGTGAGCACTTTCAACCCCGACCTTGCCGACAAGCCACGCGTGCTTGCCATCACCAAGTGCGACATGATCGACGACGAGTTGAAAGACATGCTTTGCGAGCATCTGCCCGACGACGTGCCCACGGTGTTCATTTCATCGGTGGCACAAAAGGGACTTACCGAACTGAAGGACTTGCTTTGGCGCACCATCAACGATGAGCGCAACCGCATACCCGAAACGCTCACCCAGCGCGACCTCAGCGCAAGCCACCGCGTGAAAGAGGAAGACGACTTCATCTTCGAGGCAGAGAAACCAGTGCGCCACGACGACTTCGACGAAAATGCAGGCGGAAAGATGACTTGGGAAGAAACCGACCGCCAGTGGGACGAAGAATACTGGGAAGAAGACTTCGCCGACGAGAACGAGAAATTCCAAGTGGTTTCCGACCCCGACGACGCCATCACCAAAGCCGACCTCCAAGAACTCGCCCAACAGTCCACCCCCGACGAAGAAGAAGAATAACCCCACCAAAATACAACCAAAATCCGTGCAGCCCCCACCCGCACGGATTTTCTGCATTTATACAAACCTAACCAACACCCATATAAATACCAAATTACGCGAGTTCGGGATAAGCGTGGACTGAAAAGGCGCGACACTATGCCCACATCCGCATCTCGCCTTTTCAAACTTCCCTTATTCCGAACTCGCGTTAATAACAAAAAAATAAAAACCCATACCTTTTTAGGGGTACGGATTTTTATTATACACATTTAGAACAAATGGTATATTGTTGCCAATTACGTTTATCTGTTTACAGGGACAGCATGTATATCATTACCTTATTTTATTTAGGTGACGAGCTAAGAAATGAATAAAATCGCGCCCCATACCCTACGAGAGGTTGTGAGAATATTGCATTCTCGTTGAGGCTTGTGGGTTGAGCAATTTCTCGTGGGGTGATGCATTAACGAAGTCAGGGAAAAAACGATAAGGTCAATGAGTGTGCGTTTATAAAAACTCACACTTATCTTGCTGTATTGACATTACAATTTTTGTACAGCATCTACAAATAAAAGAATTGTTTGACATCTTTTTTGTATGAGAAAAATTGTGTAGTTTTTGTCTTTGGATTATCATGTCTCAATTTCAATATTGAGTCAAGACGAGTTCTTGAAAAAAAATAACATGAGAAAGCTCACGCCGTGTGGAGCATGGTGAAATTGAAAAACTTTCTATTCGAAGCGAGCTTACGTGGGACGATAATCCAAGACATATTGAAGGTGATTACTTGACGCTCTGTTTCAGACAGTCTGTAATCTATCAGATTAACGGTTAATTGTAGTCTTGGACGTAGCAACGGTAGCTGTTTAGGTGTGTGATTGCATCAATCCCGTGAAGATCTTGTAAGCATGTATTTTACCCCCTACGGGTAGGGTGTAATGAGTCTGTTTACTTAGGTCTCTTTATGGAGGCGTATATCATATCGACGTGGACTCTAACGTTGTATGTTCAACAACAATATAGGCAATTGATAGAGTCTCAGACTGTGGGACGGACAACAGGACGGCTCATCCTTTTTTGTGTCTGTGTATCAAATCAGGTCTTTGATAAGATGCCATCATGATATGGAAAAATATTGCGCTACGTCAGATGTAAAAAGCACATCAGGAGCCGATCTATCGACTCAAAGCGCTGGACTCACCTCCTACGCCCTCCCCGAAGTTCAAAAGCCCATGAACAGGGGTGTCCATTAATAATGTCCTGTCGGAAACCCCAATTAACACTAATAAAAAATCAATCGATACTCCCCTCTGGTATGCTTTGTGTACTACGCATGGCAGAGAAGAGAAAGAATACGATTATCTAACCAGTAAGAATATCGTTGCTTCCTGTCCGACATTCAAGAAAATAAAGATTGTAGATGGTAACAGCATAGCCATCAACAAAACACGCATTCCCAATATCTTTTTTGCTTTTGCCACAGAAGAAGAACTAAAGACTTTTGTTTACGACAACGTAAACCAACCATACCTCCGCTTTTATTATCGCCACATAATTCGTACTGCTGATTATTACGATATAGCAGCATCGGCAGAAGATGATGAAAAATTCAAGTCTTGTCAAAAGGTGCGAATAATAGATGGAAAGTTTAAAGGAGCAGTCGCACGTTATCATAGTCAACAACGTATTGGCATTATAATTGACGGACTTCAAGTTGTGTGCACAGCGTTTGTTCCGAGCGCATTTATCGAGAATACATATATTAAAAAGTTTGAATTATGAAACAAACAGAAAGAGCAAGCATATTTCGTATTGTTTCCGATTTAATAAAGGCAGATGCCATTATTGATACACGAGAGATGGAAAAACTTGATTCCATCCGTGATAAGTATGCGATCAAAAAAAGAGGACGAGGTACTTGGTTCTTCTTACACATTATCTAAAGCGGTACATACCTTATTGGATTCTCCAAAGTTCTTGCAACATGAATTGATAGCCACATTCAATGAATGTTGCGATGTCTGACGGTTTTTGTGCAAGAGAAGAAGCCTTGTTATTAGTGGCATTACGCTTGAGTTTAACTCTTGGTGTCAATTATGAATGCAGAATTGTTTCAATAGACACTTCAAGTGTGTATATTGACCCTACACAAATCCTTTACGTGGAAAGTGATTTCGACAATGATGTTAATTGGGAAATAAACGAGAAGTTCAGAGAGATAATGGCGGAAGTGCGTCTCGCAGGTTTTGATTTGGTATATCTCCCAAAAATCGCTGAACATTATAGAACAATTTCCTATAGTGACCTTTTAAGAATTGCAAGTTTCTTATATCCAAAAGCAAGTCTTGAAAGAGTGGAAACTATAACGAAACAACTGCGAGGGCTTTCAACATCAGAATTCTGTAAAGATCAGTTGTCTGGTAAATTAGGAGTAAAAGAATTTTCGGTTATTGCACCTTCTCTGATGATTAAAATTGGCAACTCCTTTGTCGGCAACAAAGAAATAGCAAATTTTCTTTTAGTTGAATTAGATAAAGAGGTAATCAATACAATAAGGAATATTCTTGATCTGTTTTCTGAACACTACCATACTTTCCGTCTGAATTATCTGAAGGAAGAAAAAGGACGTTTCATATTTACTGGCTTCTACAAACAGATTTTCGACATCTACACGTTACGCAAGGGCATAAAAAGTTACTATGTTTGCAGTGGAAATGTGGTTTGGGGTTGGGGATGGGTAAAAAATTGAGCCCCGACGGGAAAAACATTTCTCATCGAGGCTCGGTGGCGTTAAGAAGGTTAGCAGTTTCTTAACCCTATGATTGAATGCGTATATACGTTTGTGTTATTTGATTACGCCCAATTCTTTGCCCACTTTCACGAAGGCGGCGATGCACTTGTCGAGGTGCTGGCGTTCGTGTCCGGCAGAGAGTTGCACACGGATGCGTGCCTGTCCCTTTGGCACCACTGGATAGTAGAAACCAGTCACATAGATGCCTTCCTTCTGCATAGCGGCAGCGAAGTCTTGTGAGAGGCGTGCGTCGTAGAGCATCACGGCGCAGATGGCGCTTTGTGTAGGCTTGATGTCGAAGCCGGCTGCCAACATCTTGTCGCGGAAGTAGTTTACGTTTTCAGCGAGTTTGTCGTGCAGAGCGTTGCTTTCCTTCAGGATGCGGAAAGTCTCGAGGCTTGCACCCACAATGCCAGGAGCAAGGCTGTTGCTGAACAGGTATGGGCGAGAGCGTTGGCGCAGAAGGTCAATAATTTCCTTCTTACCCGTGGTGAAACCACCCATAGCGCCACCGAATGCCTTGCCGAGTGTGCCAGTGAAGATGTCGATTTTGCCATAGAGGTTGAATTGCTCTGCCACACCGTGACCGGTAGGGCCAACCACACCAGCAGAGTGGCTTTCGTCAACCATCACCATAGCGTCGTATTTTTCTGCGAGTTCGCAAATCTTGTCCATTGGAGCCACGTTGCCGTCCATCGAGAACACGCCATCGGTGGCGATGATGCGGAAGCGCTGTGCTTGTGCTTCTTGCAGGCACTTTTCAAGTTCTTCCATGTTGGCGTTGGCGTAGCGATAGCGTTTTGCCTTGCAGAGGCGCACACCGTCGATGATTGAAGCGTGGTTCAGCGCGTCGCTGATGATAGCGTCGCCTTCGCCCAGCAGAGGTTCAAACAGTCCGCCGTTGGCATCGAAACAGCTTGAGTAGAGAATGGTGTCTTCGGTTTGGAAGTAGTCGCTGATAGCGGCTTCGAGTTGCTTGTGAATGTCCTGTGTGCCGCAGATAAAGCGCACAGAGCTCATTCCGTAACCACGTTGCTTCATAGCGTTGACAGCGCCCTCGATGAGTTGCTCGTTGTTGCTCAGTCCGAGGTAGTTGTTAGCACAGAAGTTAAGCACTTCAGCCTCTGGCTTCACTTCAATGTCGGCGCGTTGAGGCGTGGTGATAATACGTTCTTCTTTGTAAAGGCCGGCTTCTCTGATGTCGGCAAGTTCCTTCGTGAGGAAATCTTTCATCTTACCATACATGGCTCAAAATAGTTTAAGAAAATTATATTATGATGTTTGTTTTGATTATTACTCGTTAATTTACACCATAAGCGTAATAGTTAGGGCAAAGCTAAAGAAAAATTTTGATTTTGCGAAAAAAAAGCCGTAAAAGATAAACTTATTTGTTGAATGTTATTAACTTTGTAAATAAGAAAACTTCTTATAAAGCAACTATAGATGAAAAACGTTTTAATCATTGGCTCTACGGGGCAAATAGGCTCGGAGCTGACAATGAAATTGAGAGCGGAATACGCTGAAGGTAATATTGTGGCGGGCTACATTCCAAGTGCGCCTCCTACTGGTGTGTTGGCAGAAAGTGGGCCATCAGAAGTAGTGGACATCACCAATGCGAAGCAAATCGCCGAAGTGGTGGACAAATACCACATCGACACGATTTACAACCTCGCAGCCCTGCTCAGCGCTGTGGCTGAAAACAAGCCCCAGCTGGCATGGCACATCGGCATTGATGGTTTGATGAACGTGCTTGAAGTGTCGCGCGAAAAGAAATGCGCCGTGTTCACTCCAAGTTCTATTGGCTCTTTCGGTCCCAACGCGCCAAAAGACGGCACTCCACAAGACACTATTCAGCAGCCACGCACCATGTATGGCGTGACCAAGGTGTCGGGCGAATTGCTCAGCAATTATTATGCGCTCAAGTTTGGCGTGGACACCCGCTCGGTGCGATTCCCTGGTTTGATTTCCTACGTTACCCCTCCAGGCGGTGGCACCACCGACTACGCTGTGGATATCTACTATTCGGCAGTGAAAGGCGAGAAGTTTGTTTGTCCGATTGCCCCAGGCACCTTCATGGACATGATGTATATGCCCGATGCCCTGCGTGCGGCTATCGAGATTATGGAAGCCAATCCTACGCGTCTGCGTCACCGCAACTCGTTCAACATCGCTTCCATGAGTTTCGACCCAAATATCATCTATGCAAAAATCAAGGAATACATTCCTGAATTTGAAATGGAATTCCAAGTCGATCCTCTGCGTCAGGCGATTGCCGAATCGTGGCCCAACAAGCTCGACGACACTTGCGCCCGTGTGGAATGGGACTGGAAACCACAATACGACCTCGATGCAATGACGCGCGACATGATTGAAAAACTCCGCGCAAAATTGAAAAAATAAGAGGACTCTTTTTAAGTGTGAATAAAATAATAAATATAGATTTTAAGAGGTGAGTATTTGGTGGCAAAGGGATTGTTGAAGGGCTCCGTGCTCTTACTCCTTCTATGCTGCATTTGCACATGCCCTACCACCTGCTTTTCTCACCTCTATTTTCTGTATAGTATTTAACTTAAATAAACCAACAAACATTATGAAAAAATTCTTACTGATGCTCGTTGCGCTTATTGCAACATCGTTCTCAGCAATGGCTGAAGACATTTACATTGTGGCAGGATCGGCAGAGCTTTGCGGCACAACTTGGGACGGCACCGACCTCAACAACAAAATGACCGACAATGGCGATGGCACCTATTCCAAAACCTTCACCAACGTGGCAGCCATGAACGGCTACCAATTCAAGGTAACGAAAAATGGCACGGAATGGTATGGCGACGAAGCAGGCAACAACATCACTTTCAATGTGACTACCGCTTGCGACGTGACCATCACTTTCAACGCCACCACTTTTAAATCGACCGTGACCGGCACCGGCGTGCAGGCCTACGTTTTCAACGTGGAGAAGGTGATAGCTGTGGGCAATGGCGCAGGTGCATGGCTCAACGGTGCGAACTGGGATGTCAATGCCGATGTCAACAAAATGACAGAAGTGGCCGACAAGGTGTATGAAATTTCCTTCGACAATGTGCCTGTGGGCGAAGACTATATGGTGAAATTCGCCACCAACGGCACTTGGGCCGACAACTTCGGCGGCTTTTTTGAAGCCAGCGGCAAGGAAAGCGACGCTATGTACAATAGTGGCAACATCACGTTCAACCTTGAAAAAGCGGGCACCGTGAAGCTCCGCCTCGACCTCTCAAAATTCGACTACGCAACCCGCACAGGCGCTAAATTCGTGATTACTCTTCCTGGTAGCGAACCAGCGGAACTCTCCTACTTCATGAAGCACCCATGGGGCGGCGCCGACTGGACTTGGAAGCCAATGGCTAAGAACACCGAAAAAAAATTCGCCATGCTCGATGGTGATGGCGAAGTTGCCGAATATGGCTGGGTAGTGAACGGCAAGTGGGGCGACGATGGCGTGAGCATCAACGCCAAAGAAGACGACACCAACAGCAAATGGATTCCTAATCCACAAACCAATTTCAATCCTCAATTTGGGGAAGATTGTAGATTCTTCTACTTCCCAGAAACTCGCAACATGGTGCTGGTTATTCCTGAGCGCGCGGCTAAAGCAGAAGTGAGTTTCGATCCAGCCCCAGGCGAATACACTGGTCCTCTCACCGTGCGTGTGAAATGCCAAAATCTGCCAGGCGAAATCTCCAACATCAAATACTTCTTCAACGACAATGTCAATGACCAAGTTCTCTACGACGACGCTAAGGGCATCGTGCTCACTGAAAGCACCAACCTCGGAGCTTTTATCAGCCTTACCGACGGCGGCGCCTTTACCGTTGTAGGAAAATATGTGATTACCAAGCCTACAGGTGTCAACGACATCACTACCACAGCCAACACTAAGGCTCAAAAGGTGATTGAAAACGGACAGGTGCTCATCATCAAAGACGGCAAGAAATACAACCTGCTCGGCAACCAAGTGAAGTAAAACAACCCTCCCCAATGGAGGAAAGCCTCACCTACAGGGCAAGACTTACACCCACAGAGGCTTCCAAATAACCAGCTCTCGCAAATCCCAAAAAATTTGCGAGGGCTTCCTATTCCCCTCAAAGACAAAAACAGCTCACCATTTCACAGCGAAAAACCCATATTTTGGTAGGGACGTGATACTTCACGTCCGCCCATAACCACAATAGCACGTTGAATACTAATAATTTGACGCGGACGCGAATTATCGCATCCCTACCATATTCGTGGTTGGCGTCTTTTTATCTGACCTATTGGCTATGCCTTTGGCAATAATCGGATTTTAATGGATTAAATCGGTGTTTCGCACCCCTATAGCAGACACTTCGGATCCATAACAGGCCCAAGCAGACCCAAATCAGACTTCAATCCGACTTGCAACCTGCTGCACTCGTTGACTTGTTGACTCGTTGACCTGTTGACTCTCGTGAGCTCTCGTGGATTTAAAATGCAAAATTGCGTGTGGGAATGCGAGATTTGTGTGAAAAAAGTAGTAATTTTGTAGGCTAAACACATTAGATAATAGAAATGTGGGGAGTAGGCACACCGTATGCGCTGAAAACCACTATCATTACTACAATAATGAATCCGATTAAAGGAAACAAAAAAGACGAAGAAAAGAAAATCATCAACGAAGCCGCTGGTGAAGAATACAAGTACGGCTTCGTGACCGATGTCGAAACCGCCGTTATCCCGAAAGGGCTTAACGAGGATGTGGTGCGCCAAATCTCGGCACTCAAGGGCGAGCCTGAATGGCTGCTGGAGTTTCGCCTGAAGGCGTTCCGCCACTGGCTCACGCTGCCCCAACCCAAATGGGGGCACGTGAACATTCCCGACATCGACTTCCAAGACATCAGCTACTACGCTGCCCCTCGCAAGCGCACCCCACAGAAGGAAATCGACCCTGAGGTGAAAAAGACTTTCGACAAGTTGGGCATTCCGTTGGAGGAGCAAATGCGCCTGTCGGGCATGGCGGTAGATGCCATCATGGACAGCGTGAGCGTACACACCACTTATCGCGAGAAGCTCGCCGAACTTGGCGTGATTTTCTGCTCTATCAGCGAGGCGGTGAAAGACTACCCCGACCTTGTGAAGAAATACATGGGCACGGTGGTGCCTTATACCGACAACTTTTATGCCGCGCTTAATTCGGCGGTATTCAGCGATGGCTCGTTTGTGTATATTCCAAAGGGCGTGCGTTGCCCAATGGAACTGTCGTCGTATTTCCGCATCAATGCCGCGCAGACCGGCCAGTTTGAACGCACACTGATTGTTGCCGACGACGACAGCTATGTGTCGTATCTCGAAGGCTGCACCGCACCTCAGCGCGACGAGAACCAACTCCACGCCGCTATCGTGGAAATTATTGTGGAGGAGCGCGCCGAAGTGAAATACAGCACCGTGCAGAACTGGTACCCCGGCGACAAAGACGGCCGTGGCGGTATCTACAACCTGGTGACCAAGCGTGGCATCTGCCGTGGCGACCACAGCAAACTCTCGTGGACGCAGGTGGAAACCGGTTCGGCTATCACTTGGAAATACCCAAGCTGCATTCTGGCTGGCGACAACACCGTGGGCGAGTTCTACTCCGTGGCACTCACCCGCAATCGCCAAGAGGCCGACACCGGCACCAAGATGATTCACTTGGGCAAGAACAGCCGCAGCACCATCGTGTCGAAAGGCATTTCGGCTGGCAACAGTCAAAACAGCTACCGCGGTATGGTGAAAATTGCCCCTAAGGCTACCAATTGCCGCAACTACACCCAGTGCGACAGCCTCTTGCTCACCCCCACCAGCGGTGCCCACACGTTCCCTGTGATTGAGGTGGGCAACGACTCGTCGGTAGTGGAGCATGAAGCCACCACCAGCAAAATCAACGAGGAACAAATCTTCTATTGCAACCAGCGCGGCATCAGCACCGAAGATGCCGTGGGACTCATCGTGAACGGCTACGCCAAAGAGGTGATGGCAAAACTCCCAATGGAATTTGCAGTAGAAGCCCAAAAGCTGCTCAGCATCTCGCTCGAAGGCAGCATTGGATAATGCGACAAAATCAAAGAGAATTATCATTATGAAGTACTCAGAAATTAAAAACGACATAGAAGCGATTTTTCAAGGCAACGATTTCGCATTCATTTCGGCATCGCTACAGTCGCCGACGCAATACTCTTTTCCTGAAAAGGAATTGCATGATGTGATTTCTGAAAGGGCTTTCTCCTATATATCTCTCCACAAGCCGCAACTACAACTGGAGTTTGACGTTCCTTTCCCCCCTCCAACTTGTGAAGAATTTTCTTTTATAGATCTCTTTGCCGGCATCGGTGGATTCAGAATTCCAATGCAAAGAGAAGGTGGAAAGTGTTTGTTTTCTTCAGAATTCAATCCCCATGCTCAAGCCGTTTATTGTGCAAATTATGGCGAATACCCATTTGGTGACATCACAAAAATTCCCGTAAACATAATTCCTAATCACGATGTGCTATGCGGAGGATTCCCTTGCCAACCCTTTAGCATATCTGGAAAAATGAAAGGTTTTGAAGACACGCGCGGTACTCTCATTTACAATGTCTTCGAAATAATTAAAGCAAAACAACCAAAAGTAGTTTTTCTTGAAAACGTAAAACACCTTGTATATCACGACAAGGGAAGAACATTAAAAACAATCCTAGAAGGTTTGAGAAATCTAGGTTATAAAGCATCATATCAAGTAATGAATGCTTCTAATTTCGGAGTGCCTCAAAATCGGGAGCGAATCATTATTATTGCATCAAAAGATAAAATCTTTGATTTTTCAAAGGTAGAGATACATAAAAGAGCTACTATTCGTGATATTATGGACACAGATAGTAGCAAATATGAATACCTTAAAGAACCCTACACTATTCTAGAAAGGTTCACACAACAACCATCAGGTCTAATATTCGTTGGTTATCGCAATAAGAACATAAGAAAAGCTGGCGTTAGACCTGGTACAGAACATTTGTCTCGTGTCCATAAACAACCTAATCGCATCTACTCCATTGATGGAGTTCACCCAGCACTGCCTTCACAGGAATGCTCTGGCCGTTTTTTTGTTTACGATGGTAAAAATGTCCGAAAATTAACAATCGATGAATGTTACAGACTACAAGGCTTCCCTAACACTTTTATCAAGGACAAAACTTTAGGGGAAGCGTATCGACAAGTAGGAAATGCTGTATGCGTCCCTATGATACAAGAGATTGTAAAACAAATCAAAGCACAACTACTATGAATAACGAAAACAATATTAAAGCAATACTTAACAACGCTTATGATACAGCCATGGCAAAAGCCTCTGGGAAAACAGTTCCAAGCAGTTGTTTAAGACCAGCTATCGCCCAACAACTTGATGTGATTGTTAATCACTCTGAGGATCGAAAAGGCGTAATGACTGTCGTTTGTACAAGCCTACTATATAAATTAATATACCCATCTCAAGATGTGAGGTATCACCAAGCTGATTTGCCAAACGGTTATTCTGGTAGGACTTTCGACTCAAAATATGTCACTCCTTTTTTAAGACAACACAAATTTCCTTCAATGGCAGAAAGTGGATGGCTCACTCGCTCTTTAGAACAGAAGTCTCCTTATACCAAAGATTATAGAGGGGCGATTAAACCCACAGAACTCAAAACAGCATTTCTTCAGATATTTAATGAGATTGAAGTTGGCAACTCTTCCCCAACTATGATGCTTGACTATTTATTACAAAAGTTAATCATTCAGCGTGACAGTTTTAAAATAGCTTTAGCAAAACCTCAAAATCTGCTTATAAAAGATGTAATACAATTGCTTGACAGCCATTTCCATTTGAGATACAAAGCTGCTGGGGCTTCCAGATTACCAGTACTTGCGTTATATGCAATTTATGAATGCGTCTTTGAAAACGATCTCAAACGTTACCAAGGCAAAAAACTATTGCCTCTTGAGAGTCACAATTCTGCAGACACAAGAAGTGGAAGACTCGGTGATATTGACATCATAGACGAAAATGGTGATGCGTTTGAAGCTGTAGAAGTGAAGTTTGATATTTCTATTAATAGAGACATCATTTCTATTGCTAAAGAAAAAATCTTACCCTCTAAAGTTGAACGATATTACATCTTGTCAACAGAAAATCCTTTAGAAAGCGACTTGTCTATGATTAATTCAGAAATAGACAAACTCAATAACACGCATGGATGTCAATTAGTTGTTAATGGGATTCTGCCAACAATCAAATATTACTTAAGACTTTTAGTTAAACCCTCAGATTTCATAGAACATTATGTTGACTTGATTAGTGAAGACCGTGCATTAACGTTTGAACACAAACAGAAGTGGAATGAATTAGTATCAAATTTGTAAACAACAAAATATGCTTGAAATAAAAGACTTACGCGCCTCGATTGAGGGCAAGGAGATTTTGAAAGGCATCAACCTCACGGTGAAGCCGGGTGAAGTTCACGCCATTATGGGTCCGAACGGCTCTGGCAAGAGTACGCTCAGCGCCGTGCTCACTGGCAACCCTGCCTACACTGTGACCGGTGGCGAAGTGGAATTTAACGGCAAAGACCTCTTGGCACTCTCTCCCGAAGACCGTGCCCACGAAGGCTTGTTCCTCAGTTTCCAGTACCCTGTGGAAATTCCGGGGGTGTCGATGGTCAATTTTATGCGTGCAGCCATCAATGAGAAACGCAAATACTACGGCAAAGAGCCTCTGAGCGCAAGCGACTTCCTGAAACTCATGCGCGAGAAGCGCCAAGTGGTGCAACTCGACAACAAACTTGCATCACGCGCCGTGAACGAGGGTTTCTCCGGCGGTGAGAAGAAGCGCAACGAGATTTTCCAAATGGCTATGCTTGAGCCTAAGTTGAGCATTCTCGACGAAACCGACAGCGGCCTCGACATCGACGCGCTGCGCATTGTGGCTGAGGGCGTGAACACGCTGAAGACCGCCAACAATGCCACCATCGTGATCACACACTACCAACGCCTGCTCGACTACATCAAGCCCGACTTTGTGCATGTGCTCTACAAGGGACGCATCGTGATGAGCGCCGGCCCTGAACTGGTGATGGAACTTGAGGAAAAGGGCTACGACTGGATTAAGGAACAAGTGGATAAAAAAGGAGAGTAAGCCGCTATGACAACCTCACTCACTCAATACATCGACCTCTACACCCAGCACGCCGAAGCCATCTGCGCCCACGCGCCAGCCGCTATGAATGCGCTACGCCCCGACGCGCTTGCCGCTCTCGGTGGCGCCACGCTCCCCAAGAAGGGACAGGAGGACTACGAGGCGACTGATTTGGAAAAGGTGTTTGCGCCCGACTATGGCGTGAACATCAACCGTGTGCCTTTCGCGCCCGATGCGGCGGCTTCGTTTCGCTGCGATGTGCCCAACATGAGCACTTGCCTCTACTTCTTTTTCAACGACATATTTGCAGAAAGCCGCACCGCCGCACGCAACACGCAAGCCGGGCTGGTGATTGAAAGTTTTGCCGATGCGCAAAAAAATCACCCCGAAGTGCTCCAGAAGCACCTTGGCTCACTTGCCGACCTGAAGAAGCCGGAAGTGGCGCTCAACACCCTGCTCGCACAAGACGGTATGCTCATCTACGTGCCGAAGGGCATGGTGGTGGAGAAGCCTATTCAGCTGGTGAACATCTTCAAGGCGGCTGCGCCTGTGATGGCACTTCGCCGCATTCTGGTGGTGCTGGAAGAGGGCGCACAGGCTAAGATGCTGGTGTGCGACCACACGCAAGACGCTGAGCACAGCTACCTCGCAAGCCAAGTGGTGGAAATCGTGGCTGAGCGTGGCTCGATGTTCGACTACTACGATTTGGAGGAGAGCAGCGAGAGCACCCACCGCGTTTCGTCGATTTTCGTGCGCCAAGCCGAAGAATCAAATGTGCTGATTGATGGCATCACGCTGCTCAACGGCATCAGTCGCAACGACTATTATGTGAACATCGACGGTGAGCACGCCGAAACACACCTGCTCGGCATGACCGTGGCATCTGCCCGTCAGCACGTCGACAACCACACGTTCATCAGCCACAATGTGGCACGCTGCGAAAGCAACGAGATGTTTAAGTATGTGCTCAACGATCAATCCGTGGGCGCATTCGCAGGCAAGGTGCTGGTGAAGGAGAATTGCCCTCGCACAGTGGCTTATCAAGGCAACCGCAACATCGTGGCATCGGCCGACGCGAAGATGTACAGCAAACCTCAACTTGAGATTTACACCGACGATGTGAAGTGCTCGCACGGCTCTGCCACAGGTCAACTTAATGAGGAAGCACTGTTCTACATGCGCTCGCGCGGTATCAGCGAGGCTGAGGCGCGCCAACTGCTCATGCAGGCGTTTATGAGCGACGTGATCGACGCCGTTCGCCTCCCTGCGTTGAAAGACCGCTTGCACCACTTGGTGGAAAAACGCTTCCGTGGCCAACTGGCAATGTGTGCCGATTGCACAGCGGCAAACTGTGCGGCAGCAAAATAACAGACAACATTTAATATCTGACAGATCACTACAAACTAAATATGTTCGACGATTCGAAACTCACTTCTATTAGAAAAGACTACCCCATTCTTCAACGCGAAATTGAGGGCCACCCCATCGTGTACCTCGACAACGCCGCCACCTCGCAAGCCCCTATGTGCGTGGTGAAAGCCATTGAAGATATGTATTTCCACCACCGTGCCAATGTGCACCGTGGCGTACACACCCTTTCAGGCGAGGCTACCGACATGGTGGAAGCCACTCGCGAGAAGGTGCGTGCGTTTATCAATGCCGCATCCATTGAGGAAATCGTGTTCACACGCGGCACCACCGAGGCAATCAACCTGGTGGCTGCCACCTATGGCGACCGTCTGTGCAACGGTGATGAAATCATCCTCACCACCATGGAGCATCACAGCAACATCGTGCCTTGGCAACTCATTGGCAAGGATAAGCGAATCCGCATTCGTGTGGTGCCCATCAACGATGCAGGCGAAGTGAATTTAGATGAATATGCCGACTTGTTTACGGAGCAAACCCGCTTTGTGGCATTGGCGCATGTGTCGAATGTGCTGGGCACCATCAACCCCGTGAAGGAGATGATTGCCATTGCACATCAGCATGGTGTGCCGGTGCTCATCGACGGTGCTCAGGCGGCTCCACACATCGCTATCGACGTGCGCGACCTTGACTGCGACTTCTACGCATTCTCTGCCCACAAGATGTATGGCCCTACTGGCGTGGGCGTGCTTTACGGCAAGAAATTCCGCCTCAACAGCATGTCGCCCTACCAAGGTGGTGGCGAAATGATTGGCACAGTGAGTTTTGAGCGCACCACCTACGCCGAACTCCCATTCAAATTCGAAGCCGGCACCCCCGACTATGTGGGCATCGCCGCATTCGGCACTGCGCTCGACTATATCAATGAGTTGGGCATCGACAACATTGCCGCACACGAGCGTGCGCTGGTGGAGGAAGCCACACGCGGACTGCTCACCATCGACGGTATGCGCATCTTCGGCACTGCCGAAAACAAGGCTGGTGTGATTTCGTTCCTCGTGGGCGACATCAACAGCTACGATATGGGACTGCTGCTCGACAAACTCGGTTTTGAAGTGCGTACAGGCCACCACTGCGCCCAACCGCTGATGAACCGCTACGATGTGCAAGGCATGGTGCGCGCATCATTCGCCGCCTACAACACCCTCGACGAAGTGCACCGCTTCGTAGAAGCCGTCCGCCGCGTCTCCACCATGTTCTAAATCAGATATTAGAAATTAGAAGTTAGAAATCTGAAGTTAGATTTTAGAGGATTAGAGATTGGGCAGAAACCAGCCCCCTCACACAAATCCCAACCCCTCAACCATACAAAATTCGGAGTACTCTGAGCGCTCAGAGTACTCCGATTTCTTTTCTTTAACCCATTGAAGCAACGCCCACGAATCATCCGTGAGATTTCCCACCAGGCGTGCAAAACCGTGAGATCCGTGGGATCTGTGTGAGCCCCAAAACCCACAAACCGTAAAGTCTCCGTGAGATTTTCCACCAGGCGTGCAAAACCGTGAGAGTGGGATCTGTGTGAGCCCCAAAAACCCACAAAGGGGTTTAATCGTTCATGATTCTACGGAGTTCGGCGTTGGTGAGCAGGAAAGTTGCCTCTTCGGGGGTGTTAGCACTACTATATATATATTGTATGTTGAAACCTCGTTTCACAGCCTCTTTCAGCAATGGGTCGTCCTCGATATCGTCGTCGGTGAACAAATCTTTCGCAGTCAAATTAGCGACATTGCTTCGCACCTCACTCATACTTAATCCCGACTCCGTAATATCCACGTAGCAGTTCAGCGTGCGGCCTTCTTTGGCAAACTGCACAATCCTCATACCACCACCAGCGTCCATCGGCAATTTGTTTTGCGCCAGTTTCAGTTGAGCGTCAAACAAGTCATCACCTCGGAGCGGAGCTTTTTGAGCAGCCTCCAATTCCTGAGGAGTCAGCATAGCCACCTGCCGGGATCCATCTGTGCACTCATACACAAATTTCACACCCATACTTGCGGCAAGAAGTTCGCGCGTAAAGTCCTTATCAAATTCCGCCACCATATTTCGGAGCAGCGTTTTTGAGGTCTCAGGGTCGCCAAGGTTGATGCAAATGTTTCTAAACGCCTCTTGGTCCACCTCATAGGTATATACCACCAAGTCGCCATCCATCTCCACACTCGTCATCGTGATGCCATCGGCAATCTTCTCCGGGCAATCATCATTGACATCAGCCACCTCAATGGCCAATTTACCTTTCTGAAAAATGCAACTGCCCAGCAGCAAAACCACCGCCAGCAAGCAGAATGATAACAATTTCGCCTTCATAATGTATCTGTTTTATGAGTTAAAATTCGGGACGGAAGCCAGATTTGGCCTTCTTGAACTGATTGTATTTCTCTTTGTTGAAGCGAAACATGATGCGGCTACGCTCACGGCGTTCTGCCGATGCATCAGCAGGTTCCACTATGCCCAAAGTCACCATCTTGCGATGGAAATTTCGGCGGTCGAGCTCGTGCTCGGCATCGTTGTCTAAAATGGTGTCGTAGAGTTGCTTGAGTTGCGACATAGTGAACTGCTCCGGCATCAATTCAAAGCCAATAGGCTTGTAATGAATACGGCAACGAAGTTCCTCCAACGCATCATCGAGGATTTGCTGGTGGTCGAAAGCAAGTTCGGGCAAGTCGTTGATGTCAAACCATTGCGCATTGGCGGCATCATCACCACCCACCACTTCACACTTCTTCACCAGCGCCAAGTGAGCCACTGTGATAACGCGCTCGCGTGGGTCGCGGCCCAACTCCGAATACACCTTGAATTGCTCCACCGAATCCACGTCCACGCCAGTCTCCTCGCGCAGTTCACGCAAGGCGCAAGCCTCCACATTTTCGTCGGCGGGCCGTCCGTCGTAATCTTCCGAACGAAGAAAGCCACCAGGCAATGCCCAGCAGCCCTTGTACGGTTCGCCACCACGCTCAATGAGCAACACTTGGAGTGCCATACGCTTGTTTTTCTTCTTTGATTCACGGTCCTCTGGAGCCACATCGTAGCCAAACACCACACAGTCGGTGGTCACGGCTGGGTGGGGGTACTGATAAGAGTATTGATACTTGTTTTCTGCCATTGATTTAATCTTTTCAATGCAAAGATAATGTTTTTCATGATATTAGTGTGTGTTTTTTACATAAAAATCAGAACTACTTATTCAATTTTCCCTTCCATCTTTACATTCCCAAAACGACTGAGGACGAACCACATTGCCGAGATGGCGTGCCCCTATTGGGGCGATAGTTTTCCATGGAAAGGTTTTTCACGGTATCGATAAAAGTGTTTTCCACAATATAGCGGTTGAAATTAAGATTGGTGTCGAAGCAGAAGATGCTCACAAACTGTGTAGTGTCCGCATCTTCGGCTGCGGTTTTTCGAATGGTGTTTAATCGTTACCCCCATCAATGGTTTGAATACTCATAATTGCATTGCTTTTGCTGTTTGTTTTTGTTATTTGTGTTATTTTTACACAGCAAAATTACATACTCTTTTTGAATTGACAAAATTTTCTTGCGTTATTTTTACGCAAATACCAATATTTAACATTCTTTTACGACTTCGTCAACGCGTCACCCACAAGAAATTGCTCGGTCCACAAACCTCAACGAGAATGCAATATTCTCACACCCTCTCGTATAGAGTATGGGGGCACTATTTTATTCGCTTCTCAGCGCGTCACCCAAATAAAAATAGTCACATCTGATTATCAAGTAGTTACGATTGTTTCTTAAAAAAGCGACGAAGTCAAGTGTTTTTTCCGCAACCACAACACTTGTTGTTCCAGAGCGATTCTTCTTTCTTTTTTGATAAACATAGCTAAAAAACTTTTGCGTACCCCAAAACAAGGGTACGCAAATATGCATAATATTGTTTATCAACCAGTTATAAAAACAACTGTTTTTTGAGTGACAAAGTCAGGAAAAATTCCGTAAATTCAAATATCTCACTCCAAACCTCATTTCCTAAAAGTCACATTGGATTGCCGAAAGCAAAAGCGGCTTTGTGAGAAATCGTTGGAGACGAGTACAGGACGCCTTACCAATAAAGCTGACACATGATTTTAGTGTTCAGGTGCTTGGATTCAATGATATAGATTTCCACTATAAATCATTGGTTATTTCTTTATTTGGAGTCGCAAATGGAATTAACGGACTCTTGATGATGACGACTTTAATCCGAGCACGACTGATCATCACATTAAGCCTGTTCCTGTTCAGGAGGAACGAATCCTGAATCTTATAATATTCTGCATCGCTTACCGACATAGTAAGTATAATTACATCTACATCTTGCCCCTGAAGTCTTTCAACCGTGTCAATACAGGTGTCAGAAGACACATTACCTGCGGCTGTCCATTCTTCGCGGACGAGGTTTACCTGTTTGCGGTATGGGGTGATAATGGCAACTTCAAGCCCTTTTTCTTTATATTTTATTGCTTGTCGCACTGCTTCTTGGGCTTCTTCTCTATTGAAATCTTCGCATCCATTTGTGGCGATGTTGACCAATTCAATCGAATCATGAATGGATTCTGTATCCACGTGGTTGTTGGCAATAGAAGAGTCACTAATCAGTTTTACACCAAACGGCTCATAGAATTGTTCAGATACATACTTACATATCGTAGAGTTCATTCTGTACGTTGTCGTCAAAGTCGTTTTCAATTCCTCAGGAAGAATTCTTTGGAGATGGTCAAATATGCTAATAGATAATGGGTGGTTTGCCATCTTTTCATGAAAAATAGGTGGCATCTGTTGATGATCTCCAATAAACACGTATGATCCGCCTTCCAAGGCGGCAATGGCGGATCCTAGGCTGAGAGGAATTTGTGAGGCTTCATCTATTAATACAATGGAAGGTGTAAATGCATTTCCATGTAGAGCCAAATAGAGAATTGCACCACATAAAGTCATTCCGACTATGTTGCCAGGTTCAGTTATTGTTCTTCGTTTCTGGGATTTTTGTCTTTTTAGAAAATCCCCATATTGCCACATTGAAGAGAAATTCCTCACGCTCGTATTCAACGACACAGCCTTGAATTCATTACCGATTTTAAATGTTGGAACATCGTATTCTGCAATTTTATTCAACGCGTTGTTTACAGCTTGGTGACTATTACATATTATCAAAACATCTTTCCCTGCATCGCTATACATTTTTGCGATGGCAGATAGAACTTTGGTTTTCCCCGTACCGGGAGGACCTTGTATTGCATATAGTGACGGTCGCTTTAACACATTAGCCACCGCTTTTTGCTGTTCAGAGTTCAGTCTTGAAATGATACCATCGTCAATAGGTATGCTTTTACCAAATTCCTTGTCAGGAGCTTCAACTTCTGCCAATTCCTCAATGTAAAACGAACCACTACATCCATCATTGATCTTTTCAATTGTAGAGATAAATATGCCTGTCATCTGTGGCTCTATTATTGACAACGAAAAACTTCCCATTTTTTTAGAATCACAAGGCATTCCCGTTAAGCAAACACAATTTTCGAAATTATCAGTTACGGTTGCAGTCCCTGAAACGATTATAGGAGGGGAACTGCGAAATTTGACAGTATCACCTATTCTCCATTTGGTGTGGTTTTTACTGGGGCATAATTCAACATTACCTTTGCCATCCTCATTTACGACAACGGCTTCCTTTATCATATAACCCTGCTCTTCCTGTTCGTCGTCCGAGAGGTTTTTGTGATCTTCAATATCCTGCTTTTCGTATTCTTCAGTTTTATGAAGATACGAAAGCAGGTTATTTTTGTACGTGTTAAAGTTCATTCTCCTTTGTCCTATTGTTTCAGAAGTCGTTTGATATATTCTCTCACTTGAGGATCACATGCATAGATGTAGCATCCTTTTTTGCCTCTAGTCATAAGCACACGATAGATGTTCTTTGTAATTCTATCTTTTTCAGGACCTTCTACAGGGACATTTTTGTCTTGATTCTGTACAGCATCGTTGCTGCAAAGACAATCCTTTTCAGGATCATACTTGAGATCTCCAGCAATGATTACGCCTACATAGTCAACCTCCCATCCTTGTGCCGAATGAATGCATCCTGTTTGGTTGATACCATTGATATCATTTAGCCATACTTCTGCATTCTTAGCATACCGGTTTCTGTATATTCCAGTCGCTCTTCTCCCCTTTGTCTCCCAAGGTATTGAGAACAACGATCCGTCTTCTTCCGGTATCACTATCTCATGGAGAAGATCACCGTTTTCCTCAACGCGCTCCTGCTTCCATGGCCAGCACCATCCTGCAAGCAAACGTGCTCTCTGTTTGAACTCCTTACCTTGGGCTGCTTTCAGAACATCGTCATATGAACGCCCTTTTCCCAACATTTCATCAGCAAAACGGCCGAAATCGTCCATCTCTCGAACTTTTTGGTACATCAATGAAGGTGAATCAAATACTTCAAACTCGTACTTGCTACTGTCCAACTTTACATTTTGGGTTCGTGGCGTTTTATACAACACACGCTCAACCCAGTCGATATAGTTGTTTGAACCATTGCAACGGAATTGATCCTTAAGTTCAAACTCGATGACGTTTACCTTGACATTGGAAGGAGTGGCATCCTTTACCCATTCAGGACCATATTCCAACTCACCCTTAAGGCTGCGGATTTTTTTCTCAGCATCCCTGATTTCTTCTGGATTGCCAGAATCCAGGACTTTTTGATAGTTCTCTTCAGCCTTCTCCAGTTTTCTTTCAACTTTAGGTATCCCACCATGATAAGCACCTTTTGCGCCATTGAGATATGCCTTATTCTCGGCTATTATCTTTTCATAATAGTTGTTGGCGCAACTTTTGATGTTTTCAGAGGTTCCGATTTCTATTTTTTTTACAGACTGAAAATCATCAATAAAGAACACGCTAACTCTAGAAGAGAAAAGCATATTCATGATTTGTGTCAAATGTGTTTGGTTGCGTTTGTTGTTTTCGTTTTGGTCGTTTGAAGACTTTTCAATACGATGTGCTTCATCCACAATTAATGCATCAATCCAATTCTCGCCTTTGCAATTGTCGCTAAGATGTGGTTTTATCGTAACGTTTTTCTTTATCAGATCAGTGGCTTCGCAATCTTGTCCGTTTGCATACCTTACATTTCTCAGGATCTCTTTGTAACCTCTTACAAGGGATGTTGAACGTGTGGAATAAAAGATGTTTTGAAATTTCCCTGTTCTTGCCAACCCTGCAATAAGGCGCATGGCGATAACGCTCTTGCCTGTACCAGGACCACCCTTCACAATTACAACTGTCTTTTCATTTTTTTTGTCCGTTTTTTGGATGGCGCCGAGAATCTCGTTGTAGGCATCCAATTGTGTTCCAATAAGAGAGAATTCTTCACTATCCTCTGCACCATCAAACATAGTCTTGGCTGCATCCTGCAGACGTTTAGTTATGCCAATCTCGCTATTCACAATCTTTTCCAGAATGTCTTCTCCCTTGCCACCGCCGATAAGTTCATTAAGTTTTTGGGCGAATTCTGCCCTTTGGTCTGCACAATAGAGAGGGCAAGAATTGGTAACGTGATTGTATGCACTATCGCACAATACAGGATTTTCAACCCTTGACTGATAATTGTAGCAGTACGCAAATCCATAAAGGTTTATATTTTCATCCTTTTCATCATTGAATGCGTAAATATGATTGAGTAAGTGATTTTGATACTCAACGGCTTGTGCTGATGGATGTGATTCGTACCTGGTTTGTCTTCCGCCTTCTACAATGAGGTCTGTGCAGAATGTATAACCGTTATAGTGCTCTGATACATTATCATTGCTCCATTGCTTCAGTTCTATGTGTATCATGTTTGCAGCACCATCCTTGTCATGTCCGAAGAGAACACAGTCAATACGACCACCTACAGGAATAATATATTCAAAGCCAATGATTGCATCGCCAGCTACTTTGCTTGAACACAATAACTCAGTAATGGCTTTGAAATTATTCTTCCATGAATCAATTTCTCTATTACCACATGAAACGCCAAATTTTTGTGCACAATCGCGCATAGATTCCACGATTTCACCAACACGATTTCTTCTTATGTACTGAAGAAATACCTCAACTGTGGATGTGTAAAAAAAGTTGTTTGTACAATTCATTTTCATTGGTTTTTAATTGTTTTGATACTTGTTTTTAAAATTCTTAGACTATTTAATTTGTCCGCTCTGGGTAACTCTGTTTTTCAAAGTTACTAAAACAAACTATAATACATCGTGGCAAAAATAAGTAAATTTCCCCAATAACGCAAAAAAAGTCAACGAGTTTTCGGGGTTTCGAATTTTCGAAATATCGCCTGACTTCGTTATTGCGTACCCCAAAACAAGGGTACACAAAACTGTATGACACTAGCTATCGACCATTTATAAAATGAGCTTTTTTGAGCAACGAAGTCAGGTGATAATAAAATACTCATAATTTGTACTGTTTTTGCTATTCGCAATTTATTATTTGCGTTATTTTTACACAGCAAAATTACATACTCTTTTTGGATTGGCAAAATTTTCTTGCGTTATTTTTACGCAAATACCAATATTTAACATTCTTTTACAGGAAAACGGGGCAGATAATCGCTAACTTTGTAATGACTACTAACTACACATTATTTATATAATATGAAAAGATTCCTCATGATTGCTTTCGCCCTGATGTGCGTATTTGGCGTGCAGGCTAAAGGGCTGAAAGGGAAAACTATCTACCTCAACCCCGGCCACGGTGGCTACACATCTGGCGACCGTCCAACTGCCACCATCAACCACGAGCAAATGGACACACTAAGTTTCTACGAAACTCGCTCCAACCTATGGAAAGCGCTCGAAGCCGCACGACACCTGCGCCGCGACGGTGCACGCGTGATTATGAGCCGCACTCGCTCTGGCTATGTCACACAGTCGCAAATGGACGAAGGCATACTCAACGAAAATCAGGAGAGCCACGCTCTGCCATCGGAAGACAAGGTGGACAAGCGCTACAACCAAGTGGAAACCACCGACGATGGCACCGGACAACAGCAAATCGTGGGGCTCGAACGCATCGCGTGCCAAGTGGACTCGATCAAACCCGACTATTTCCTTTCAATGCACAGCAACGCCCACAAAAACGGCTCTACCGTCAACTATCTGCTGATGCTTCACCGTGGCGAAACTGGAAAGCCATATTTTGAAAACAGCGATTCGATGGCACGCGTGATGTGGCCTTACGCTTTCGACAATCCCCTTTCGGTGTGGAGCCACTACTCTGCCGACAAGCCTGCCGTGGTGGGCGACATCAGTTGGATGGGCGGAACACCTCCAGGCACTCCCAACCGCATTGGCGTGAACGGCTACTATGCCGTGCTGAAATTCCGTGCGCCCGGCTTCCTCGTGGAAGGCTCGTTCCACACCTACGACCCCGAACGCCAACGCCTGCTCAACCGCGACTACTGCCGCCTCGAAGGCTTGCGCTACTACCGTGGCATTCGCGCCTACTTCGGGGGCAAACCCGAAAAGGTGGGTTACCTCGCCGGTTCAGTGAAATCAGCCACCGAAAAGATGGAACACCCTCTCTACACCTACCGTGAAGGCAGCATCGACCAGTGGAAACCCATCAACTACTGCATGGTTTACCTCTACGACTCACGAGGCGTGAACATCAAAGCATACCACACCGACCAAGAGTGGAACGGCATCTTCGCATTCTTCGACCTCAAGCCCGGCAAATACACCCTCCGCTACCGCGCCTACGGCTACGAAGAACTGACCGAAGAAGTGGAAGTGGTGGCCGACAAAACCACCTACCTCCTCCCCCGCCTCACCCAAAAATAACCCATCTCCCCATACGTTCAGTGGAAAACCCATGGGGAAACCGAAACAAAATCTTACACCTATTAAATCCATTTTAATCCAATTTACACCAATTAAAAGTAAATAAAATTGGGTGTGAATCGGGGTTAAATGAATTTAATAGGTGTTCTCCAAATAGGTATTCTCCAAAAAAATTACACTATAACGTAGGGACATGCCTTCGGCATGTATCAATCGCAACCATCAATGTATCACTACATTAGGAACACACTGAAAACAGCGATTAAAACAAATCTTCCAAAGTGAGTTCATTTTGGATAATGCCACTGTTAGTGTTTTTTTCTACACCAAAACTGGTAATCATTGTTAATCGGATGGAGCTTTTAGTCTTGGAATAGGCGATAAAACTCTGCATCCTATTTTCTATCTTTTCACGTTCTGCTTTGGTGATGGTGTATTTTCCACGGCAAAATTTCATTTCGCAGAGATTTACGCAATGGTCTGCCCTGTCGATAAGCAAGTCGATTTGCGCACCACGCTCTGCTTGCGCAGGCGTGCGCCAACAATATACCGAAGTCTGCACACCCTCAATTTTGAGTGCAGCCTTAATTTGTGGCACATGATTCAAGCATAGCATTTCAAACGCAAAACCGCTCCATGCATTATAAATAGGAGAGTTGATGCTGTGCGACCAATAATTTTCGTCTTGATATTTGCATTTAGCTTGCACCCGGAGGCTGAAGTGCAAGAATGGGTCTATGAGTTGATAGGTGATGTCGCGCTTTTTGCCACTGTAAGGAAGGTACTGACGGATAAATCGGCAATTTTCCAATTCTTGGAGCATAGTGCTAAAACGCTGGTTATTGTCAAGGCGTGTGGCAGCAAGCAACTCTTTACGCGTTAAACCTTTTCGCTTTGCCGACAAAGCCTCAACAATAGTCACATAGTCGGCACTTCGCTTGAATAACGAACGGAAAAGATTAGTTCGCTCCGCACTTAGCTCGCCAGTGGCAGAAAATATCAGTCTATCCACATTTTGAGCCACACTTTCATCTCGGTTCATCAGCGACAGATAGTAAGGCACACCGCCAAACGCCATATAATACTCTGCCACCTCACGAACTTGATAACCAAAATCATAGGCATCGAAATATTCCTTACATTCTTTGAGTGAAAATGGCTCTATCAGCATTTGGTGCGTGACACGGTTATGCAAACCACCATGATTGTTGATAAGGTGATCGAGCATCCACGAAGCGGCACTTCCGCAAGTCACAAGTTTGATGTCGGAGCGTGCCGAAGCCCAATTATTCCAAAAATGCTCCAATGCGCTCACGAAGTTTGACCGTGGGGTGTCGAACCATGGCAACTCATCGAAAAACAATATTTTATTGCCTTCTTGAAGCGATTCAAGATACTGCTCCAATTGGTCAAAAGCTTCAAGCCAACTGCTACAACGCACTGCCGATGGATACACCTTTCGCAAACTGATATAGAAATTCGCCAACTGCTCGTCTAACAGCACATTTTCCATACCTGTAACACTGAAGCACGCCTCCTTTCCTATCGCATGACGAACAAGAAAAGTTTTACCCACACGCCTTCTGCCATACACGGCAATAAATTCAGAACGTGGAGTTTGCATATATTTTGCCAATAATTGCAATTCATTGTGGCGACCAATAATTCTCTCTTGCATAGCCGTATATTTTTAGTGAATAAACCATTGCAAATATAACAGATTTTTTCGTTTTCAGCAACTTATAACCTTATAATCTGCTGAAAACGCATCACAAACACCCAATTTCAGCAACTTATAACCTTATAATCTGCTGAAAACACATCACAAACACCCCATTTCAGCAACTTATAACCCTATAATCTGCTGAAAATACGATTAAGCGCAACACTTGCACAAGTAGGGACGTGATAATTCACGTCCGCCGACAATTCCACATTACTATGATTACCAACCGTTTATTCTATTCCTACCGATTTGGTTTTGAAATGATATACATGTCGTACCGAAGAAGATGCGATGAAATTCCGTTAGGAATTTGATGTGTGTAGGCAGGTATGCAGAAAAGATGTAATGGAGCGAAGCGAAATGGAATCTTTTCGAACCTTTAGCTCGCTCGAACTTGTTCGGGCAAATGCCTGCAATAGATATGTTGGTATTATGCATTCCAGCGGAATGCGACAACATCAAAAAGCCCTATAATGGCGAAATCGCATCCCGCTGGGATGCGTGTTTGTTATGCTATATTTGCAGGCATTTCGCTTCGGTTATGCTGCATTTCGCTTCGCTCATTTCGCATAACCTTCGCTGCATACCTGCCTACTCACATCAAATCCCTACGGGATTTTTTAAATCATTACTAAATTATCACAGGGACACCTTGTATATCATTGCCTTTACATTTGTGAGCATCGGACAAATCGGACTTATCCGACCCATCAACTTGTTGACTCGTTGACCTGTTGACTTCTCCTGGGAGGTGCACAAAAAAAGGTCGGGCACTTGTGAGGGTGCCCGACCTGAATTATAAGTATGAATTGGTGGATTATTTCACGAATTTAGAGGTTTGGAGAGAGCCGTCGGTGTAGCGCACCACCTTGATGTTCACGCCATCCACTGGTTCAGCATTTTTGATGCCTGACACTGAATAGTATTCCACAGAAGCCACTTGTTTGCTTGCTGCCACATCTTCAATGCCGGTTTGTTCGCCTTCCTCGATGAGCTTCAATATGTCGAAAGGCATATTGTTGTCGCCACCCCACGGCACATAAGAAAGCGTGTCGTCGATGACGACCGGCCCGATGTCAACGTCTTCTTTGAAGACCGCTGACGAGTTCACTTGAAACGCCGCCCGAGCCGACAGGTTCGGTAGCGTTTCGACCGAGTTAAAATTAAGCGAGTCCATAACATTGTAGTTTTTGCTACAAAGTTATGGACCCGATAGTCGTTCCGAAAAGACACTTATTATATGATTGTAAAACCAAGTTTATTCAGCTGATTTTGATAATCAGCCATGTGTTTCTTATATGTTGCGATTGAAGTGTAATTAAAAATTTGATGGAAATATGCAAGCTCATTTATGAATGCTGCCGTGGAATCGACACACTCTGTATACCCTGATACGGTTTTAGCACCAACTATCTTTTTGAAACGCTTAATTATTTCTTCATCACATTTCAATGTTTCGCATGTGCTAAAATGTATATGACGATTTAAGAATGACTCATAAGGAGCAACCATATCAGCTATGTCATTAAGAGAAATATTGTTTTTCCCATTTTGTGTTAATGATAAGTTCTCTGGTTCTCCGTGAAAACTAAAGTATACTACACTAAATTTGTTTTGAAAGTGTTTATCAGCTATTTTTTTAAGATAATATTCGAGTTCTTGGCGAGTAACAATTTGGCGATAGATATAATCAATTCCCATTTGCTGTTTCATAAACTCAAGCAGAGGCAAAGCAGCAAATTGATTATCTGTTCGATATTTCGCAAATTCACCTGTTTCAAAACAAATTATTCCTTTTTCCATAAATAAAATTATTTTTTCTTCGCAAATATACAACTTTCACAGAAATACTTCACAATCATTCACAGAAAATATGCAACAATCTCTGATTTTGCGGATTTGCCCCGACGAGAGCAATTTTATATTGCGAGTACCTGCATAAAAATCGTAGCGAAGCGAGATGCAATTATGCAGGTGAAGTATTTCGCCGTTAGCCTTCCAAACTGAAACATCCACCCGGTCGCCGCTGTTAAGCATAGTGCGAGCGGTAGTAATATGAATTGAACGTGCCATTATTTGAATGTATAATCGTAAGGTTCTGTAAATATGCCTATGCCTAACGGATTGCGCTGTGCGATGCGGTTTTCCGCATAACGCCAAGTAAATTTTACCATGTTAGGCATTTCCGGGACATCTGCTATCTCGCTGGTGGAGTCGGTGATAAGCACCGGGCGCATAGTGTCGAAGTCGCCGTCATAAGTAGCACTCTCGTATGGAGTTCGCACGTCATTAGAGCAAATCATTTGCTCGACGAGCGAACACTCATCTGCTGTCAGCCCTCCCGACTGAACATCGAATGTCTGTTCACAATTGGCATCGTAGAATTGCGACACACTGCCGAGGACAGCCAACGAGCGGTCAACCTTAGTTTTTGCTGTGGTAACAGCCGGAACGAAAAGATTGTCAGGCACGTTGAAACAGTTGCGGAAATAGAACGGACGAGTACCCGAAAGCGACTTGTCGATGAAGAACGAGGCGGCACGGTCGCCCACGCGAACAGTGAACGCAGTTAGTTCTATTTCCGCACCCACCATGTCCTCGGCTTGTCGCTGTATCTCCTTGCAAAAGATAGTGTGCGTCCACACTCCGTCGCTCGATGCCGTTATTTGCTGATAAGGACCGGCAAACCAACAATGGCTATGCAATCCTCCACTAATGTAATCGCAGTAGACCTCGTAGTTTACTGCCTCATTGGAATAGGCGAAAAACGGCAAGAACATGAAGCTCTCTGGAGCCACGCGCCTCGATGCGGCAGCAGTGAGGAAGTGCGACTTCAGCAGCGGCTCGAAATCGTAGATGTCGATGTCGCGGTCGCAATAAATCACCATAAAACCGGCACGGTCGTAGTCGTCGCTGTGCTCGTCCGGCGCAAACCAAAGGGACGGTTCTTTCGGTCTGTAAGATTGTATCTAACTGAAATTATGATTGATATATGCCGCAACTGGCGCAAATTTTGGCGCAAGGGGGCTTATGCGTTTGGTGGCATCGGACGAATCGGACTTATCCGACCTATCGGACCTATCTCCAACTTGTTGACCCGTTGACCTGTTGACCCGTTGACTTCCTCATGGGAGGTGGACAAAAAAAGGTCGGGCACTCGTGAGGGTGCCCGACCTGAATGGTCATATTCTATTGATATGTGTCAAATCAAATTGATTAGAGCTTTGGACCAGCAGCTACGAGAGCTTTGCCTGCGGCGTTGCTTTCGTACTTAGCGAAGTTCTTGATGAAGCGAGCAGCGAGGTCTTTGGCCTTTTCTTCCCATTGTGCAGCGTCAGCGTAAGTGTCGCGTGGGTCGAGAATGTTGGTAGCAACACCTTCGAGTTCGGTAGGAACTACGAAATCGAAGAATGGGATAACCTTAGTTGGAGCCTTGTCGATAGCGCCGTTGAGGATAGCGTCGATGATACCACGAGTGTCGCGGATAGAGATACGCTTGCCAGTACCGTTCCAGCCAGTGTTCACGAGGTATGCCTTAGCACCGCTCATTTCCATACGCTTAACCAATTCTTCAGCATACTTGGTTGGGTGGAGTTCGAGGAACGCCTGACCGAAGCAAGCAGAGAAGGTTGGAGTAGGTTCAGTGATACCACGTTCAGTACCTGCCAACTTAGCGGTGAAGCCAGAGAGGAAGTAGTACTTAGTTTGTTCTGAACTGAGGATAGACACTGGAGGAAGAACACCGAATGCGTCAGCGCTGAGGAAGATCACTTGCTTAGCAGCTGGACCTTGAGAAGCTGGACGTTGGATATTCTTGATGTGGTAGATTGGGTAGCTTACACGAGTGTTTTCAGTCACGCTCTTGTCAGCGAAGTCAATCTTACCGTTTTCGTCAACTGTAACGTTTTCGAGAAGTGCGTCGCGAGTGATAGCACCGTAGATGTCTGGTTCTGCTTCAGGGTCGAGGTTGATAACCTTAGCGTAGCAGCCACCTTCGAAGTTGAACACACCTTTGTCGTCCCAACCGTGTTCGTCATCACCGATAAGGCGACGCTTAGGATCGGTTGAAAGAGTGGTCTTACCAGTACCAGAAAGACCGAAGAAGATAGCGGTGTTTTCGCCGTTGAGGTCGGTGTTAGCAGAGCAGTGCATAGCAGCGATACCCTTCAATGGGAGGAAGTAGTTCATCATAGAGAACATACCCTTCTTCATTTCACCACCGTACCAAGTGTTGATGATAACTTGTTCCTTGCTGGTCACGTTGAACACAACAGCAGTTTCGCTGTTCAAACCGAGTTCCTTGTAGTTTTCAACTTTAGCCTTGCTTGCGTTGTAAACGATGAAGTCAGGTTCTTGTTCGAAGTCAGCTTCAGTCTGAGGACGGATAAACATGTTGGTCACGAAGTGTGCTTGCCATGCTACTTCCATGATGAAGCGAACTTTCATACGAGTGTCCTTGTGAGTACCGCAGAAACCATCTACAACATAGAGCTTCTTGTTAGAAAGTTCTTTCTGAGCGATTTCCTTAACAGCAGCCCAAGTAGCTTCGCTTACTGGTTTGTTGTCGTTCTTGTATTCATCGCTTGTCCACCATACAGTGTCGTGTGAAGTAGCATCATCAACGATGAATTTGTCTTTTGGAGAACGGCCGGTGTAAACACCAGTCATTACGTTGATTGCACCAAGCTCAGTTTCCTGACCTTTATCAAAACCTTCAAGACCTGGCTTTGTTTCTTCGTTGAACAAAACTTCGTAAGAAGGATTATACAGAACTTCGGTAGAACCGGTGATTCCGTATTTCTCTAAAACTTTCTTGTCAAATGCCATGTTTAGATGAAATTTAAGTTGTTAGTTAAAGTTATAATAAGTTGTATTTGATATTTCCTACCTTTTCAACTGCAAAATTAATCAAATATTTTCCTATACGCACAATTTATTATGGAAAATTTTCTACAATTCTAAAGAATTAGTATTTTTTTTCAATTTACGCAATGAAAACCCCAAATTTCGCAATGAAAACCCAAGAAAAAGTCCACAAGCCAACAGGTCAACGAGCCAACAAGTAGCCAATCCAAAATCCCGAAAACCTCGAAAATTCGATAATTTCGACAAATCAATGGAGCAAACTGGGTAGAAACAAAACACCTATTTAATCCATTAAAAATCCATTATCACCTATATTAAATAATTTAATTTTAAATTGGTGTAAATCGGGTTTAAATGGATTAAATAGGTGTTTCAGTTCGCCACTCGCGGCAAGTGACTTTGCAGAAGCCTAAGCTATCGTCTTAACTTCTTTGACTTCTTAACTCCTTAACTTCTATATAAAAAAAGAGAGCGGCAGATTGCTCTGTCG
>OIXA01000935.1_pt1 | contig 39508 bp, 24 predicted proteins | sample 1587721 | NCBI WGS metagenome assembly OIXA01 (sample SAMEA3888900, study PRJEB22519) | human gut metagenome | biome: human gut; feature: human-associated habitat; material: faeces | place: Denmark | collected 2013
AGACCATCAAGCTCGACAAGCCTGTAACCGGTCGCTACTTCGCCATCCAGGCAGAGAGCAGCCAGAGTGGTGACAGCCAGATTGCCATCGCCGAGGTTTATCTCCAGGATGCACAGGGCAACCGCATCGACCGCAACAAATGGGTGGCTTACTACGCAGACAGCGAGAAGGGTAACTCAACTCTCGACAAGATGTTCGACCTCCAGGAGAGCACCTATTGGCAGACCGAGAAGGGCGCCAACTTCCCACATCTGGGAATCGTGGATATGGGTAAGGAGGTTACCATTTCAGCTTTCGAGTACTTGCCACGTGCCGAGCAGGGTGCACCGGGCAGCGTCAAGGGCTTTAAGCTCTACGTTAGAAAATAAAAAGATAAGTTCATAGGTTTGGTCAGCCACAGGCTGACTGTGGAAAATTAACACATATAGTTTAAAATGTAGTATTTCTATTGGAGAATAGAAAGTTAGTTAGATTGCAAAAAAGAGGTAGATGTGAATCTGCCTCTTTTTTCGTTTATATTAAAACTCCTTTTTTAGTATATAATAAACTCCTTCTCCCCCACTTTTTGTTTTTTTATACATTGATTTGCCATTATGTGAATACTTTTGCGTACCTTTGCAGCAAAATACAAATACATTTTTTATGTTGACAGATATTGAAATAGCTAAATCAGTAAAACTGCGCCCCATCAATGAGGTTGCAGCTGAACTTGGAATCCATGAAGACCAAGTAGAAAACTACGGCCGTTACATCGCTAAGATTACTACGGACAAAATTGACAGAAACAAGTTTAAGAACCATCATCTTATCCTCGTTACCGCTATCAGTCCTACCAAGGCTGGTAATGGAAAGACCACCGTATCCGTGGGTCTCGCCCTCGGTATGCAGAAGATTGGAAAGAAGGCAGTTGTTGCATTGCGCGAGCCTTCTCTCGGTCCTTGCTTCGGCATGAAGGGTGGTGCTGCCGGTGGCGGTTATGCACAGGTATTGCCTATGGATAAGATCAACCTCCATTTCACTGGCGACTTCCATGCCATCACAGAGGCCAACAACATGATTGCTGCCCTCCTGGACAACTACCGTTTCCAGCACGAGGCAGAGGGATTCAAGCTCAAGAAGATTCTCTGGCGCCGAGTAATGGACGTCAACGACCGTGGTCTCCGTCGCATCATCACCGGTATCGGCGATAAGAACGGCATCGAGACAGAGGCTGGATTCGACATCACTCCTGCTTCTGAAATCATGGCTATCATGTGTTTCGCAACAAGTGTAGACGATCTCCGTCGTCGCATCGACAATATTCTCCTCGGCATCACTGAGGATGACAAACCATTCACCGTCAAGGATATGGGTGTAGGTGGCAGTATTGTTGCCCTCCTCCTCGATGCCCTGAAGCCAAACCTGGTTCAGACCACAGAGGGAACTCCTGCTTTCGTTCACTGCGGTCCTTTCGCCAACATCGCTCATGGCTGTAACTCTGTGATGGCTACAGCAGCAGCTCTCGAGTATGGCGACTATGCCATCACTGAGGCAGGATTCGGTGCAGATCTCGGCGCAGAGAAGTTCTACAACATCAAGTGCCGCAAGACTGGTTTGCAGCCAGACCTTACCGTTCTTGTTGTTACTCTCCAGGCATTGAAGATGCACGGTGGCGTAGCTCTGGAAGATATCAAGCAGCCTAACGTTGCAGGAATGGAAGCTGGTTACTGGAACCTCGACAAGCACGTGAAGAACCTTCAGAGCTTTGGTCAGACCGTTGTCATCGCCTTCAACAAGTTTGCTACTGATACCGACGAGGAGATTGAGATATTGCGCAAGCACTGTGAGGAGATGGGTTGCGGATTCGCTGTCAACAGTGCCTTCGCCGAAGGTGGCAAGGGTGCGATGGAATTGGCAGAACTCGTAGTAAAGACCATCGATGAGCGCCCATCTGCTCCTCTCTATTTCACTTATGCTGACGAAGATTCTGTAGAAGAGAAGATTGAGAAGGTTGCGTTCAATCTCTATGGTGCCGGCAGCGTAACCATGAGCGATTCTGCAAAGGCTATGATTGACGAGATCAAGAAGTTGGGTGCAGAGAAGTTCCCTATCTGTATTGCCAAGACCCAATACAGCTTCTCTACCGATGCTAAGGCTTACGGTCCAACAGAAGGCTTCGAACTCCACGTTCGCGACATCACCCTGAACATGGGTGCTGAGATGATCGTAGTCATCGCCGGTCCTATCATGCGTATGCCAGGTTTGCCAAAGAGCCCACAGGCAGAGCGTATCGATGTGGTTAACGGTGAAATCACAGGCCTTTCTTAAATAGGCATCTAGCCTAGAATATAGAAAAGGCACGGATTACACAGATTACACGGATTTATCAGGAATGTCATTAATCCGTGTAATCTGTGTAGTCCGTGCCTAAAATCCCTGCGCAGAAAAACACTTTATCTCATGCTGAATTCACAACCGCAATACAATTGGTTGTAGAATTCATTCTCTTTCAATAATTCTCCACGGCGATTCTGCAAACCGCCCTTTCTCCAATTCATATCCCACCACTCAACGTCCGGGCAACCTTCTACGGCGAGATGTCCGGCTGCATCTATCTGCTGGATATTCTTCCATCTCGAAGAAGCCAAGGTAGTAGTAAGCAGATGAAAGCCATGCTCCTGAGCATACCTAGCCGCATGCGTCAAACGATACCGGAAACACATCGAGCAACGGCTTCCCCTTTCAGGCTCCAGCTCCAACCCCTTGATGGTAGCCAACCATTCCTCATGATCATACTCATCCTCCACATACGGAACCCCCTGCGCTTCCAGGAAGCGCATCAGCTCGTGCTTGCGAATTTCAAACTCCTGTAAGGGATAAATGTTACTGTTGCTGAAATATACCGTCGGCTTCATGCCGTTGCGAAGCATACACTCTACAATCGCTGACGAACAAGGCGCACAGCAGGCATGCAGCAACACATCATGACCTTCAGCCTTGCTACCATCAGGAAGCGATAACTTCACGAATTTATATTGTTCTTCTACTGGAATCTTCATTTTACTTGGAACTTTGAACTTGGAACTTTTTACTTTGAACTTGAAACTTGGAACTTTATGATTAGTTTTCCTTTCTTCCATTTCACTGGAAATAAAGAGAGGAGAAAAGGGATATTTGGGGAGGCATAAAAAAAACAAATGGAGTACAGTCGTCTCGACACCCCCCATTTGCCCAAATATATGCGAAAACTAGTGCAAAGATACTATTTTTGTTCGTATCAGCAAAAATTTCAGCAGATATTTATTTAAAACCTAATGTTTTAAGAGAGTATTTAAAAATAATTAACAACATGAGGTCATTTTAAAGTTCTTTTTAACGTTATTACAGTCATTTCTGGCCATGCTCCCAATCGGAACGGGAAGGAGCCGCCAATACCCGATGAAACGTTCAGCATCTGACTGCCTTTGCGATAAACACCACCCCACTCCTTGAATGCCATGCGGGCTGGTGTCCACTTGCCTATCTGCAACTGTCCTGCATGTGTATGTCCTGCCAGTGTCAGCTGGATAGGTCTGTCCCATACCTCTCTGCGCCAGTGATGCGGATCATGGGTCAGCAGTATCTTGAACCCTTCCTTCTTCAGTCCCTTCATCGCCTTCGGCAACTTGCTGCGGTTACTGAAAGGAGGCTGCCCCGCATTCTCCACACCGATGATATCGATGGAAGCCATACCATGACTCACGGTGAAATGATCGTTCATCAACTGATGCCACCCCAACTGGCATTGATAGTTATAGAGCAGCTTCCAGTTGTTTCTCAGTCCTGCTATCGTATGATTGTTGCCATACTCGCAGTAATCATGGTTTCCCCATACCGAGAAGATGCCATCGTGGGCATACAGTTGTTTCAACGTTTCCAGATAAGGCTCCACCTCCCTGGCATCATTGTTCACCAGATCGCCCGTAAAGAGCATCATGTCCGGTTCCTCATTATTGGCAGCATCCACTACCTTCTGTACGAAGTCACTATCCTTCGGGAAAGAACCCAGATGAAAATCAGTGAAATGCAACAGACGGTAACCGTCAAAGTAAGGTGGAAGGTCGGGCGATTCATAGGTTACGTACCGTATCTCCAACCGCTTCCAGCCCTCAATGAATCCGAAGGCAAACCATCCCATCAGCGCCAGCGCCGGAAGGAGGGCAAAGAACCACGGCATCATGAAATCGAAGAGGATGAACACCACCTTGGGCATCACCGAAAACAGAATCGTAGTGAAGAGGATGCGGACGGAGAGCTTATGAAAGAAGCCCATCTGCAGCCCTACCTCTGCTAGCAGAAGCAGCAAGGAAGGCACCCACCATAGAATGGCTAGCGCCAAAGGCCACCCGCTCACTCCCAGATGCCAGAGCCAGATGTCGGGCAAGAGAGCAAGCCCTGCCATACCTATTATATATAAGAAGGATCTGAATATCCTTTTAATAATCTTTTTCATTTACCTGTTCAAGTATTTCTACGGTGCAAAGATACATAAAAATCTGCTTAACCGTTCATGTTTGTAGATGTTTAACTTTATTTTTTTTGCCGTTTCATCAGATTGCAGTATCTTTGCAAGCCGTAAACTGTAAAAAACATCATCAATAAATATGGCAAGAAGACTCAGAAAGAAAAGAATAGCTATCATATTGCTCACATTCACGGCCATCGTCGCATGGTCTACACATAGTTGCGTATCGCGCTGCACCTCATCTTCGGATAAGGAGAAGGCAAAGGACACGCTCCCCAAGGCGCATATCAACGATTCCATCAGCAATGCCCTCACCGAGGGAAAGGAATATCACAAGATGGATTCGCTCGTGGAGAGATACCTCAAGCGATGGGAAATCAACGGTGCACAGCTCGTCATCACCCGCAACGACTCCCTTCTCTATGCCCGCGGTTTCGGATGGGCAGACAAGGAGAGGGGCATCCGAATGGAACCGAACATGCTGATGCGCTTCGCCTCTGTATCAAAGCTTATCACTGCTGTAGGCATCATGAAACTGCAGGAGATGAAGAAGCTCAAGATGAACGAGAAGGTATTCGGACCGAAGGGAATCCTGAACGACACCACCTACAATAACAGTATCAAGGACCAGCGCTACTACAACATCACCGTAGAACAGCTGCTGCGCCATCAGGCAGGTTTCAACAACTATGCCGGCGACCCGGTATCCTCTACCCGCTACATCATGATGCAGAACCACCTCACCACGCCTCCAGACCATAAGACCCTGCTCAAGATTCTCCTGAAGCGCCATCTGGGTTATACGCCGGGCGAGGGCAAATGCTACAGCAATCTGGGCTACATGATTCTCTCGATGATTATCGAGAAGAAGAGCAGAATGAAGTACGAGAACTTCATGCAGAAGTACGTGCTCCAGCCTGCCGGATGCTACGACATGCATATTGCCGGCACCTACTACAAGGACCGCCGTCCTAACGAGACGAAGTATTACATGCACCAGGGCAGCATCCCGGTATATGAATACAACAACAGTGGCAGAATGGTAGAAAAGTGTTATGGCGATACCGACCTTCCTCGCCTCTCTGGTGCCGGAGCATGGTGTGGTTCAGCAGCCGAACTGAGCCGTCTCATCGCCAGCATCGACGGTCTGCCTCATGTCAAGGACATTCTCAGCCAGAAGAGCATCCAGTTTATGACCACCGAGCAGCCCGACCATCAGTATTCCATCGGTTGGAACTACACCCCAAAGAGCAATCGTCCGTGGATTCGTACCGGTTCTCTTGCCGGCACCTCTGCCATTGTCCTGAAGTACCCCGATGGTCAGTGCTGGATTCTCATCACCAACACCTCCACCTGGAAGGGTCACGGCTTCAGCAACGACACCATGGCATTCTTTGAGAAGCTCCGCAAGCAGTTCATGGCAGATATGCCGAAGAAGGATTTGTTCATATAGAGAAGGAAAAAAAGTCAGGAAAAGTTTGGAGATTACAAAAAAACAGCGTATATTTGCAGGCAGATTTACGTTTAAAGACAAAGATTATGACAGACAATGTTTTATTTACAAGAGAAACCTTCTTGGCAGCTATGCGTCGGGAGAAAAAGCGCAAACAAGAATGGGAAGATAAAATGAACAAGAAATTAGATGATTTACAAGAACAGATAAAACATGATGCATAACAGTTGGGCAACGCATGCACATCAGCTGTTGTGCGAGCGCATATCAGCTGTTATGCAAGCGCACAACAGCTGTTGTGCGGCCGGAGATACTAAATAACTCAGAAATATATCCTGTCTTTTCCGACAATATATCTTTAATATACGAATAAAAGAGGGTGCATCATAAATTCATGATACACCCTCTTTTCGTTTTTTATCAACTATTATAAACTTGTCAAACCAAGCTTCTCCTATCTTACGGCAACCTTCAGTCCCTTAGCCTGAGCACAGGACTGGGTGGATGCCTTTACGATATATACTCCGGATGGAACACGGAGAATCATTCTCTGCTTATCTGGCAACTGATAACTGTGAACCCTCTTGCCATCCAAGGTAAATACCTCTACCCTACCCAACTTCTCACCATTCAGGGCAGATACAACAATCATGCCCGCAGCAGGTGAATAAACCTTCAACTGATTACTTTCAGCCTCAGCCTCAATCTGCTGGATACCGGTAGTACCACGAGTCTGGGTCAGGAAGTATCTGCCATGCTCGTTCGCCTGAATGCTCACCTCATTGCCATCCTGCAGTTCGGTATACTGTCCGTTGGCAGCATCATAGAGATAAAGCGGAGCATCGAGCTTGGCAACACCCTTGAAGTCGAGGTTTACCCTTTCGTTCTTCTCCCCATTCTCCATAATTACACCCATTGGCATCCATTCAATCTTAGGAGTAGCATTTACAGCCACAGCCAGAGAACCAGCCACGGTATAAACCTGCGGAATATCCTTGAGGTTCAGATCGTACAAGAGGTCAACGTCCTCCTCATCATCATAGTCGGCAGAAGCCTCCTGACGCAAGGCAATGCGTGCCTTTGAGGTCTGGCCGTTGGAATTCTCAGTTTCTACCTCTACAGTCTTTACATAATCAGATGCCATCAACAGACCAGGAGTAATGGTGCGGTCTATACACATCGTAGAAGTAAACCTTACATCTGGAACCGTTTTTCCATTTTTCTTCTTGACAAAGAACGACTGGGTAGGCTGGATAGCGTAGTTCTGCTTATCCAATTCTGCATTGGAAATCGGCTTTACCTCACCATTCTCTACAATCCAAATTGCCTTCTGCAAACCAGTATTGGCCTCGAAGAACTTAGCCATCGAGATAGAACAGGTATATGGATTGGCCACGAGATAGAATCCGCTGTTGTTATCAGCTCCCAAGCTCTGAGTCATCTCAGCGAGATGCTTCTCTTCGTTATTGAAGGCAACGAGAAGTTTACCATAACCATTCTTCTTATCAACAGGTACAGGTTTACCACCAGAAGTCGGTGATCCATCATAATCGAAGTACCGATAGCTTTTATCTTCCTTTGGCAAACGAAGGAGCGCATTTGGCAATGAAGTACCAGCTGTAGGTCTCTTTGGCAAGAGCGCATTACCCGCCTTAATAGCGAAGCCACCGAATGAGCCACCAGTATAGCATTCATCCACCTTATTATATACGTGGCTCCAGTAGCCGAGATTTACATCAACTTTGCTAGCCTCATCAACTTTGCTAGCCTCATCACTTGGCTTATGCCATGCGTCATGCTCGCCATCAGGGGTGATTTCCTTCACATCACTCTTCATCCAAGCTCTCTGATAAACCGGATACTTGCTCCGGCTATACGCAGCAGTAGTACCATCAGCAGCCTTATCTTCAAAGTTGATATCCGTAAACGCCTTGGTTTCCTGTCGTCCATCCTTTGCCGGTACATACATATCACCGGCGTAGATATACTGCAGAGGCGAAGCCATGGTGTACCACTTGTTAGGCTCAAGTTCCTTCTCTACCCAAGCCTTGTCATATATCAGATAGCACTGGTCGCGAAGCTCGCCCTGAGGTTTGAAGTAAATCTGATGGCAGGTATTGCCATAGAACTTTTCGCACTTCAGATTACCATCTGTATCCAATCCCTTATCAGTATCTGCCTCATTCCAGAACGCCATGATGTCATACTGGATATACTTCGTAGCCTCATTACCCTTACCATTGGTCAGCTTGGTAGCAATCTGATTGGTAGTACGATAAACGATATTACCGAGGTCAGGGAATGGCAATCTCTTCAAGTTATCAATAGTAACTTTGGTAAACTTCATTGGCACATAGCTGTTCAGCGTAGGAATATCTACCTTAGGCGTAATACCAGATGCATTACTATAAGCCTGATAATCAGGATACTCATTATCATACAATTCTGTAGAAGATGAGCGATGCCAGTTATCATCATTATTCCAGTTGGCATTCATACCGCCATCCGCCGTAGGCGTCCAGGTTACGAACTCCGGAACGATCTTCAACTTGAGATAAGCCTCGCCAGGACAGCTGGTAGTTCCCGCAGAAGCAGCTCTCTGTTCGAAGACGAATCTGAGATCATAGTAGTATCCTTCATGGAATTTATCCAATACATCCGTAGAGAACAGGAGGTCGAGAGTTGCCTGAGTAGCAGTACCCACTTCGCCTATATGATCAGACTTTAATGTTGCTACATGAGATGACAACAATGCTGTATTCCACAATGGATCGTTGGTTGTAGCAACATAGACATCAGCAGAGGTCTTATCTGCCTCATTCTTACTATCATCAATGAACGTCAAAGTCTTATCTTCAACACCAGTCTTATAGCTTGCGCTATGCAATGGTACCTGAAGATAACCCTCGGAAGGGTTTGTCTTGTTCCGCTCCAACAACTTCTTAATCTGTGGCAATCCGATACGAAGCGCAGACTTATAAGTTGCATCATTAAACGGATAATACACATCATTGAAACCGAAGTTAAGATGTGGACCATCCTTAGCTATGCGTAGAGGTACAGGAACTGCTTCAGCACAAAGCAAGTAACTGACTCCATCCTTCGTAGTATAAACATCCTCACCGTCAGCATTTTTTCCATTAGGTGCTGGTTTCATATAGATTGTATGAGCACCATACTTAATATCACTAACAGGAATCGTAATTTCATTAAGAGCGGTACTCTTATAAGCATCAGTCTTCTGACCGATATACCAATAGAAAGGCACATCTGTAAGCATAATCTTTGCACCAGTCTTTGGATCGATGGTTGTGAGACTGCCCTTAAGTTTAACACTAGGATTAGGATCTGCACAGTCCACACGATAGTCAGTAATGACATTACCATCGTTATCTATAATCGCAGGAGTCTGACCAACCAACTCAAACAAATCGCTATAAATAGAGCAGACATCAGAAGGTTTACCCCACTGTGCATCAGATGCTTTTGGATCACTATCAGCACATACAGAGACATAATACTTCTTACCAGCCTTGAGTCCAAACTTATGGTTAGCAAGAATGATGTAAGTTTCACCATACGCATCAGTCTCTATCATGTTGACACCATCTATCGTATGGGACTTACAAGCTGCTTCTGAGTCATATACATCAACAGAAGCATAACTATCTGGCATTGTTCGCTCCACACCATCCAAAGTGTAATCATAAAGACCTGTTCCTGTTACTGGTGTACCATCTTCTTCCACAAAACGGAAATGGATTTTCGTATCCTGATGGTTAAGTATAGCATTCAATGTCTCGTGAATGGCACGTATCTTCAGCTTGACTTTACCTTCCCCATTCTCACCGCAGGCAGGTCGGTCCTGGAAGACCTCCACCTTGGCCGGCTTTAAATATATACGGATATCATCAACAGCATAGTCAGCACCTTGAGTACCCTTACTATAGTTATCAATCTCAATACGGAATTTATCGTACTGTTCCGCATGTGACTCTTTTTGGATGGTAATCTTACCATATACCTGATACCATTTTCCCTGATTTTTATTATCTTTATTATCTTTAAGATTTGTGCCAAAATCTCCTGAAGAGAAATTATGAAGCAATACTTTCTTATTGTCAACAAGACCATACAACTTAAACATAAGCTGTGGCTTTGTTATTGCATCAGTCATATCAGCAACATATGCAGAGAACGCCATTTGCTGACCCGTACATAGACTTGCATTAAATTCTGCAGATGCAATGGTACGGCTTTCATCAGAAGCATCAATATAGAGGAAAGAACCGGTTTGAGAACCTCCGGTTAATTCCCAGGTTCTGTCATGTAACTCTGTACCTTCATGATGCCACTTATACTTATCACTATTAGTTGATACTCCCGTCACATTAGCCGTCTTATAGATTCCATATTCACCATGCAATGGTGAATGCATCGGGTCAGAATAAGTTGCACTACCACTATACATTGCGCTCTTAGTTAACAGACCTTTATAGACGAATCCATAGTTTCTCTTAGACCAATCAGAAGGATGCTCAGATTGGTTATCCATATCATTGGTTGGAGCAGAAACAGTTTGTTCCGGACTATCATTATCGAAACTAACCATTGCCACACGGTTATAGTTCTCTTCGAGATAAGAAACCTTACGGGTGATTTCAGCATCTCCCATTTCAGAATCTTTCATCGGATGGAAACCGAAGAATCGGCAGTTGAAATTGGCAATCGGACAACTAGTATTGTCGCCGGCAACAGCATAAGCAACAACAGAGAAGTGGTCGCCATAGTTGAATGTAATATTACCTGTAACGGAATTACCATCCAAATCCTTCCATGTATTGGATGTACTATTTAAGAGATTTTGACTTACATCAAAGAAACGAGGATACTTATCCACGTTACTTTCAAAATCACAATATTTATCTTTATCACCATTATATATTCTCCAAATAACTTTAGTTGCTTGTTTGATGTCAGTTCCGAAGTCTGTCTCAACTATATCACGGTCTGTTTGCCCTGTTGGGAAATAGACATGATGCTTATTGTTAGTCATCGGATAGAAATAATACATGGTTGGTTTCATATTAAGACGCAAAGTCATAGTTGAAGTATTGTTTGCGAAACCAACAGTAACATTCTTATTATCCTCGTAAGTAAGATCATTATCCGAATGGGTAAGATAATCCTTTTCCATATCAGCCATTTGCTTAGCAGGAATCAGATGGAAGATATAACGGATAGAAAGCGTACTTTCATGATCCATATATAACCCAGACTCGTCCATACCATCAACATAACGGCTCACATCACAGGCAATCGTCTCACCCTTCCAATTTTCATCATCTGGACGAGTATAATTAACACCTACATTACCTTGCCAAAGAGCAACATTATTCAAATTATAAGCTAAAAGACCTTTTTTATTGCCACTTTCATCACTTATTTCTTTCAAGAAATCATTACCATCACTATTGTCTGCCTGAATGTTGTCAGATGCTTCATCAGTATCATAATTATACCATCTGTAATAACCTAACGGCTCCAAACCAAGATGTCCGTGGTTAGCAACACCATCAAAATCTTCCAAAGGCAACGTCAATGGAATAGATTTACTAACTTCAACAGGATACGTATATTCCCAAGTATAGGTCTTTTGGCGTAACTGTCCCTTAGAAGCATCTATCACCTCATAATCACCATCTGCATTGGCATAACCCTTGTAATGACGAAATGGCACCTTAGTAGGGTCTACGATATTTACCTGATATTTCAACTTCAGGCTAGTAGGCTCTTTTGTTACGATTCCTTCCGTCTCAGTCAATCCCTCTATATCATCTGTGATGACACAAGAGATATTGGTAACATTTTTTATATCAAAGTTATAAAGCTCAGTAGTTGGTGCAAAGGATACTTTCAACAAGTCAGACAATTCGCTACTTGGGTCTTTCGTCAAGACATTAAAATACTTATTGCTAAAGTCATTATATTTCTTGCTTGATATTCCCAAACCATTAGTCTTGAAGCTATTACCTGCATTGTCAGTAACAGTCCAGCGAATATAGAGATTACCCAGCTCGCTTACTGAAGACTTTCCAAGAACTGACAGAATTTCATCCAGCTTATGATTTAAGTTGACATTTATCTGCTTTTTGGCATTATTTATCAAAACTCCATCTACCTCCTTAACTGTTGTTGTTGGATCAGGAGAAGTAACCAATGTACCTACAGCACTCTTGTCTGCAAATGTTACAGTATAAACACCCTGCATGACAGATGGTTCAGATACAACATATCTTGTACCATCAGTTTTGATATAAGATGTCATACCTGTGACGTCATTTGTCCATACAGCTTTCAACTGGTAATTCTTCCAATCACCAGGACTACTCAATTTAGACTTATCAAAAGTAATCGTTCTGAGATTTTCATCGCTTACAGAAGTCTCAGAATAGCCTATATAATTGCCCTTACCTCTATTATAAGTTGAAGAACTACTCAATGTACCATCTGGCAAAGCTTCAATCACCTTACCTGTAGTCTTATCAATCACCTGCCAACGGATATAACGGAGGTAGTGAGTAGGCACAGTAACAGTAACCTTACTGCCAGAGACTGCAAAGTTATCAGACTCATTAATTACATTAGATGACAATGCTGAAGACAGTTTCAGATCAGCAGGTGCCTGAGCTACAGTCTTAAAATTAACGGTATAAGCACCTTGTAGTACAGAAGGTTCTGCCACAATAAATGGCTTGGTATCCAAAGTTGGGGCGTCAATACCATCTACATTATCGGTCCAAACCGCCTTTAATTGATAGTTACTCCATTCGCCAGCACCAGTAACCTTTGACTTATCAAAAGTTACCTGTCTTACAGAAGATTCGGAAGAAGAAGTTGTATTGTAATAAACAAAACTTCCCTTCTTTCTATTGGTAAAGTTGGAGTTGTTGGAGTTGTTCAATATCAAATTACCATCTTCACCCACTGCGTCCACAGTCTTACCGGTAGTCATGTCAATGAGCTGCCAACGTACATACCTTACACTATGCTTAGGTATTGTAACAATTACCTGCTCAATGCCGTCATTTACCATATATACATCAGACTCATCAACTGCTGTTTTTGACAAACTGCTCAAAGCAAGATCTTTACTCTTTATCTGCTCTGCAGTAGTAAATGTAGTAACATACAAGCCACTGAGATTTGGTTCTTTCAAGAGATAATAATTGTTGTTGTTATCATAGAGAATGTCAGAACCAGCTGAACTTGATGCCCAGGCACAAACCACCTGATAACCATCAGTCCAAGAAATTCCACTTGGAATCGTGAAGGTCATCTTCAAATCGTTACTATTTGCCTCATTATCATTATTATACCAAATATAATAGTTACCTTTCTTTATATAAATCTTAGCTGTGGCTGAACCATCAGGAGTTAAAGCATCTATCTTATCTACCACTTTTCCATCCTTATCTGCCACATACCAGCGCATATATTTCGCTGTATTAGGCATTGAAATAGTAAAAGAAGCATCTGTAGTAGCTCTAATCTCTGTTGTCTTTTGGACATTGCTACTTATATTAGGAGTAAACGTAGCAGATTCTGCAGCCGTTTTAGACATAAAAGAGAAGACACACTTTCCAGAAAGAGTTGGCTCTTGGAAGAAATAGGCTTTACTTCCATCAGAATAAAAATCTCCATCAGACTTATCTGTTGCCCAATAACAAACCACCTGATAACCATCATCCCATGACTTATCAGAAGGAAGAGTAAAAGTTACATTATTCTGAGAACGATCACCTTCCCAAGAATTAAACTGTGTCCAAACCATCTTGTCTTTAACGGCAGTATAGTCGTCAACTTTCAAGTAGCTTCCTACATTATCTAGTGAATTTCCATTTTTATCAAGCACTTGCCAACGTACATATACTGCACCAGACTCAAAAAGTTTAAAAGATATTGACTTATTAGCATCATCAACAACCTTTCTACTTGAAATTACCTTCATATCAGCAGGCTGATTACCCTCTTTGATAGAATAATCTGCCAAGTTTTCTGCCAAACGAATATTATAAGTATATGTTGCTTGCTCTTTGGTAGCACCAGTCAAGAGCCCTTCATCATTTGAAAGATGAAGAACAATCTTTGCTCCTTCGAGATTTACATCAGTTGGAGGAGTAAAATATAAAATGTTATTAGCATATTGATTAGCTTGTCCTTTATTTCCATCAAAAAAATAATTATCACTATTCTTATACAAATAGCAATTGCTAGACGTTTCAGAACTTACGTCATTTGCACTCCAAGGATTACCATATTTAATAACCCAGCTAGATAGGTCAGATATTGACTTATCAGTATTATCTCTAAATTCTAAACGATAAAACTTATATTTATAGCTATTATAATAATTGTTTGCATCCAAAAACGCATTCTTCAAATCAAGCTTATAAGAGCCATCAGTACCTTTTGTCAACACAGCTGTTTCTCCCCATCCTTCCACTGGCATTAAAACCAATGAAAGGAGGAGGATGAGAGTACGATATATGTTTTTAATCTTATTCATAGCGATAGTATTTACGTGTATAATGTTTACGAGCAGCATAGCTGCTTAAATCCTTGGTGAAAAGTATCTTATATATAAGCTCTTTTCCTGCGACACCAGGCACAGGAACGGTGACCTCGTAGAGGGCACTCTGCTTGTCGGCTTTGTCATCATTGAAGATACCTTCAAAATAACCTGTGGATGGAGTCCATTTAGGAAGAGGAGTTTTAAATACCAACTTGGCATTATCTTCGGCAGCTGTGGCATCAGCCATACCATCTTCTTGGATTAACTCCCATTTTACATTGGTATAATCGATGGTTCCAGACACATCGGTATCATCGGCATGCACTACTTTTGGCTGGATATGGAATTCCTCTTCCGGGTAATAACAGGTGTAGGAAAGAGTGGTTCCGTTATCTCTTATGGATGGATAGAGGCCGATGGCTGTGAAGGACTGAACATCAAACTTCAACTTGTAATCATCTAATAAGATTGGGAGAATGTGATGGTCGTTTCGCGCTATCGTTGTCCAATCCTTGAACAAGGCGTAACGCTTGACTCCTGCTGAAGTCTTCAGGTTGATGATGAAATACTTTGAATAATTGCCCGCTGCGCTTTCATTCACATAGAACGAAATCTCATTCTCTGATGTATAAGCATCAGTACTTGCAGGTATCGTCTTTGCAGAAGGCAACGTATAAGTATAATTCTGCGTAGCTGCCTGCTCTACCAGATTTGGAATGCATACAACTTGATCATTATCTGCATCAGAATGCTTTGGCAACAACATGATGTTACCATCTGTATTAACACCAGTTGAAGGATTTGAAGTTACATCACTCAACGTAATTTCTTTGATTTCCAAAGCAGTAGTACTTGGATTCTTAAATTGAAGAGTAACCTTTGCCAGCATTCTAACTACCCAAAGCTCAGTTTTATCAGGTTTACCGGAAGCATTTATCGTTACTTCCTGCTTATTGCTCATTGGAATGCCTTTGGTAGTAACATCGAAGCCATTACCATCCATCTTCCATTTCTTATCATCAAAATTGACGGTTGCACCTTTTGAGATGCTTAGTTCTGCAGCTGTAAGATTGGCAAAGGAATAGACCTGATAAGTGGCTTCCTCTTTAGGAAGATCTGTTATCGCAACATCATCTTTAATACGATTACCATCCGATACATTGTTGTTCTCTGCAAAAGAAACAACCTTGTTGTCTTTCACAAAGGCTACTACCCAACTCTTCATGTTTTCTGCATCTACGCCATCTGTCCATGACAAACTAGCTCTGGTTCCGGAAGAAGGAGCTGTAGAAAGAGTCATGTGGACGGTAACCTTGTCGCCTGGGTTTACGCCTCCACTGTCTCCCTGTATAGGGTCAGCACTATCTGTGGAGCAAGCCGTCATAAAGGCTAGCACCATCAGAATCAATGCCGTATGTATCGTCTTAATCGTTTTCATTTTCTCTGAAAGTTTAATTTCAAACTATACTTTCTGTTTATCTATTTATTTCGTTTTTACATTGTTGTCACTTCGTGAGTATAGGTTGCCCATTTTCTCACGTTGAGGGTAATCTTCATTCCATCCGGTCCCTTTCCAGTAATTCCATCAATACGAACTCGATAAATGTTATTGCGGACTATGCCGTAATGCATTGGGTCGGAAACTGTACCTGTACCCGTTGGGTCGCTATGGCGAATGACGTAGGTGTAAGCCTTATCAGTACCAACAGCACCATCTTTAGGATGAGAAGAACCACCAGCTTTTATTTCTGCATCAGTTGCTACTACCCAATCGCTTTTCTCATAATACTTACCCTTAAAGACAAGACCTGTTGCATATTGCTCATTATTATCGAAAGAGGTATTCTCTTTTACATAATCGAGAATATAATAGGCGGTCTCTGGATTGTAGGGATTTTTATCACTAGCCCTAGGATTGGTAGAATGCGTATGGGTTTTTCCGGCATCACGAGTCTGATAAAATGTCTCATAAGAAGCTTTTGCCCAATACTCATCTGTATTCTTAGGATATTTAAAAGTAGCCTCGCTCTTATTTAGAGAGGTAGGATCCACCACATAATTAGTGTTCTGCTTATTTCCATCATCTTCTTCCAGTCCAAGATACTTTAAATTAGCCAATGATGCATCCGTAGCTGTACGTCTAAAGACATATTCCTTCGAGGTTAATACATTATAAGGACGAACGTACTCAAGTACAAAGCCACCAATTACGTCAGAACCCTGAGTGACATTATAGCAATATTTGCACAGGTGGGTCTTATCATCTAACTTATAACGCTGCACATGAGGCATAATATCTATTCTTGCAGCCAAACGCTCTATCTCATGATCGATAAGGTAAGGGTCACTTTTTGTTCCACTACCAGACTTCTTGGTTAAAGAGCTCTGTCCACGGGAAGACATCACGAAGGTAGAAAAACCGCTTAATTCTCCTTTTTTAGTAAACGTAGGATTATCTGTGCACTTGAAAACATCAGTAATCAACTGATCTCGCACTTCTGATAACTTACGACCACGATAATCTGACAAATCACCAACATTAGCGATGACCAGTAAACGAAGACGGGTATCTTTCAAAAACTTCGAATCAACTTCAACTGCTATAGTACGTTTGCCATCAGGAGTTACAGTTGGAAAATAGATTACATTATCTATAGTAACATCGCCATCTGTCAAATCTTCCTTGTCAGAATGGAAGAACAGCATAGACATATTATTTACAGTTCGCTCATAAGTTTCGCCTTTATGATCGCCATTACCATCTTCTCCTCCAAAAGGTGTTGGTTCAAAATAATAATCTTCCGCTCTTGTTGTTCGTGAGTCCTCACCAGCTACGTTTATAGAAACAGACAAAAACACCTTACTATTATCATTCGCAATAGGAAAATCGCTGATATTGTCTCTCACACAGGACGTGAAGGACATTACCAGTAAAAGGACTAGCAATGAGCGGATTATCGATTTCATCTTAAACATATACTTTATATTTTAGGGCTTACAAGAAGCCAGTAGGACTAATATTTTTTATTTTCGATTCTATTTGGATTCGAGAGTTTTAATGGAGTTCTTCGAACTGGATGCGCTTGCTCCAACTCAGTACATTCACGCTGATGGTGATGTAGCAATACTTGAGCTTGCCACCCTGGATAAAGAACTGAAGTTTGTAATCGTAGGCACGGTCTAGGAATTCCTGTGCACTGTAACTGTACTCCTCACTGGTGCGAAGACGACTCAAGAGGTCAGGAAGATTTACATTTACTACTGTATTTCCGGTCTCCTTACTCTTGATGAGGAGATGACCGTCCTGTTTGTAATCATCGTGCTTCAGAATGCGGGAAGTCATGAAGTCGGCATGAGCTATCTTGCCCTGCTCGGTTTCATCCACCGTATTCCATGTAGCATGAGGGGTATAAACCACCTTACGGCTTTCGTCGAGAGAGTTGTCCCAAAGGATGCGAGCATTATGATCCTCAATGGTCATCGTGTAGTCGTTGACATCCATATCCTGTGGAGAGTCAAGGTCACGCAGCGCCACATTGATTTTCTTTGTATCACGAACCAGCGGGATAGTAGCATAGGCTGCTTCAGAGGAAGAAACCTCTACGGATTCGAGCATCTTGCCATGCCAAAGGGTGTCCAATGGCATGGCATGATTCTCAACTTCATCATAATCACCACGGCTCTGATGGTCGAGGTTCACCTCCAACTTCTTGATATTGTCGCCCTTAGCCAGTTCTGTACGAACAAACTTGGCGCGACCGGATTGCAGTTGGTCTGCATAAGCATTCTGTCCTGCGAGAGCAAGGAACTGATATTTGCCAGGCTGTAGGTTCTCGACGTGCATTACATAATTTGGGTCATTGAGAGGCGATGATAGCGCAGAATTCGTCTCGGTCTGTTGGGTTATATAGTTTCCGTTCTCGTCGAATACATACAGCGTCACCTGTCCAACATGGTCATTGAACATGTCGGCACGCTGGAGGTTGTAATCATACTTAAATTTCACATATACACCATTAGGGCAGTCGCTGTAGTCCTGGTGCCACATATCGTTGCACGAGGTGACGACTGTCAGGGTCATGGCAGCTGCCATGACACCCTTCAACCATTTATTTATCTTCTGCGCTATCATATCGCTAATCAATTATTGTTTTTTATATTTTATCTTATATCATACTTACATCTTAGTGCAAAGTAGCACCCTGTGTACGCTTAGCCCAAGAGAGGACGTTGATACGTACTGCAATGTAAGACTCAAGTTCATCATCAGTTGTACCGGTCAACTCTGGAACTGTAGCAGAGCCCAAGCCCTTTACATCCTCAACAGTAATATCATACCAGTTGTTACGGAGAACGCCATAACGGCCAAGCCAGTTATTCTCTGCAGTCTTAGTACCATCAGGATAAACAGATCCAGACTTAACACCTAATTCTCCGTTTGTCCATGGAGTCAAATCGTCACCAAAGTGCTTGATACGAACAGTATAATATGATACACCACCCTTATAACATACAACAGAACCTACAGCTGCCTTAACATCTGTAAGCCAAGTCGTTGGCAAAGCTTTTGTTGGTGTCTTTAACTTTTCAGGATTTACTGCTACATTAGTCAAGTTGATTTCGCCAGCTGCATCAGTTTTGTCGAAAGTTAAGGTAAGATCATCTTCACCTATAGTTGTAGTTTCATCATTAGCATTAGCTTTAACCCAACCTTCTTCGACACTCAAGAACTTATTCTTTATCAGTTTTTCCAACTGTGTTTTATCAAACAATGTTGTTTGATCACCACCAACAATATAGAAATCATTACCATTATTCAACTTAGCCTTGATAGCAACCAAAGTAGTCTGATTCTCATTCTGATGTTTTACATCAAATGTATTCTCAAAGCAATACTGAGGATTTGCATCTCCATAAGCATCTTTAAAATCAGCTTCTGCAACACGCTGTAAACCAGTAGCATCTGTATCATAATTCATATCTTGTGCAAAATAGGTACGATATAAATTAGCTGCTACAGCTGTATGTCCTACAAATCGGTAAGGGTTTGTTGTACATTTTTCGTTAGCATAACCCATCCAATCAGTAAATCCCTTAGTTGAACGAACCAAATATGTTGTAGGATTAGTATTATCAATAGCCCAACCAGAAATGTCAAAATCAACCTTATCTGTAGTACCATTATCAGCCTTGGCAACATCTCCCTTATTAAGGGTCACCTTAACTACTCCACGCTCAACATAAACCTCTGCAGGTGTACCGAGTTTTGCTTCAGCTTCAGTATCGTAAATTTTACCAGTCAGGTCTGTCAAAGTTGTAACTGTTGTACCTGTAGCTGGAGCAGCAGAACCACCCTGACCATTAGCTAATGGAGCATTGGCCATATAGAATCCGTCCGCTGTGAGAGTCTTGCCTGATGTAGCATCAGCTAGGGCTAAAAATTCTGCATAAGTACCTGTAAATTCAGTACCATTTACCTTCAAAGTACCGTTATCACCAACAGTAAGTGTATTGTTATTATTGAGAATCACTAAAGCTTTAGCATTAGTAATAGACTTTGTCACTTTTTGCACAATCTTCTTAGACTGTGTTGTAATGTTATCATCAGCAGGATTCTTATTTGTCCATGGAGTTGTACTTAATTTATGAGCTTCAACAAAAATTGATTCACCCTCAGTAGTACTACCATTGAACAAAATAAGTGTAGCGTCTTTTACAGCATACTCTGTTGCCATACCATCATTAAACTGATCATTTGTACTATTGGATGCACGAGAGCTACTACCAGACTGGCTAGGCAGATTAATTGTAAATGCCACATAGCCCTTACCATCCTGATTAGCAGAGGTGTTACCACCCGCCAAGTCATCACTACTTGAACAAGAACCGAGCATCAGACCTGCCAATACTGCGGAAAACAATAACGATTTTTTCATAATTGATATACTTAATTTGATTAATATTTTTATTCCTATTTATTACCTCTTATAGATTTTCGAGATTCTCCTGAGCAGCCTTGACACCTGCCTTGGCTGCCAAGCCAAAGTAATGGCGAGCTTGCTGGTCATTGCCTTTCAATGACTCATAGACACCACGGGCATTCTGAGCCGCAGGACTGTTGCCAGCCTTGTCAAGATAAGCCTTGGCACCATCGGCATCACCGGCATTCAAGCGGGTATTGGCTGCATTGAGATTGGCTGTTTCGTTCTCTGGGAACATGCGGACGGCTATCTCCATCACGTCGTTAAACTCCTTACTGCCAAGCTCATAGGTCTGAGCCACCAGGAACATCTCTTCCTGACTGAGCTGCTGTGGCTTGGTCTTGATAATCTCCTTTGCCTCAGCCACATCGAATGGCTTTACCTTATACGTGATATGGTAGTCGGAATGGCGGAGAGCAGGATACCAGGTATCAAGCATGAAGCGATACTCTGACGGATACAGCTTCTTGATTTTCTGCTCACGGGCATCCGGATCCATCTTCTCATCATTGGCGATTGCCAGAATCTCTGACTTATGCTCCAGGTTACTCTCCTTGAGATAGTTGCGGAGACCATCCCAATCCTCTGCCGTAGAAGAAACGGTGAAGAGCTGGGTTGGCAGGGCTACCATACGGCGAACATAATCGGTAAGGGTCTTGGCACGGTTCTTTGCCAGATAGTCATTATGACTGTAAGGACTCTCAGGAGAAGCATAACCATGAATGTTGATTCCGCTCACCTCCAGGTTCTTATCATCTTTCAGGGCATTGATGGTTCTTACGATGCTGTCCAACTGAGCCGGATTGCGACGGTAGTCGGCATGAAGCTCTATCTTGTTGACAGGGAAGTCGATATAAGCTCGTTTATCGAGATGACGAACCTTGATTGCCTCAACGGCAGGACGTACAAAGACAGCCAGCGGCTGACGGCGATGGCGGAGATGGAAATCATTTCCCTCCTCCAGGTTGCCACATCCACAAAGATCTTCATGCATATTGAGATCGTAGTTCTTCATGACTCCCGCCACAGGAATGGAAGCGGTATACTTAAGGGTCTGTGCCTGCTTGTTGTTACGGCGAACCACCATCGCCTTTGGCGAAAGGTTCAGATGTTTGTTCCCTACCCCACGTTCATACATAATCTGCTGGCGTTTTCCGTTGATGACAATCTCAGGCAACTTATATTCCAACTTCTGACTCTTGAAGATAGGAGTATATACCAGCTGGGTATTGGTAGGAAGGTTAAGCGAATCGAGGTTGAGATCCATCGATACCGTCAAAGCGTTATTCTGCTGCGCCACCTGCACATTGCTAACCTGAATCTTGTTGGCAGCCAGCTTTACTTCATGGCAGTTCTGTGCCATAACAGTTGCAGGAGCCATCAATAAGGCAGCATATAATAAATAGGTGGTATTTCTTGAAAGTTTCATGATCATTAATGTTAAAAGGGGTTATAACATATAAATGAGGGAGAGGGCAGCCTTGGTAGGGCCCACATAGTTATCGTGAGAGGATTTTAACTTCTCCCCACAGTTGCCACACTTGAACTTGTCGTACTGGATGTAGTCGTAGCCAATGCCAATGGATGTTTCCAGGTTCCAGTGCTTGGAAAGTGGCCACTGATAGCCAGCAGTGACACCACCACCTACGTACCATCCCTCATAGCGATGGTCGCGCAAGTCCTTAAACATACCGAAAGGTAGCTTGACGCCTCCGGCATTAAACTGTCCACCCATAGCATGAGCACCGAGGAACCAGCCATTGAAGTTCTGGCAGAACCAATAGCGGTATTCCGGCATCACAAGCCAGTGGCGGAGGCTGGACTGGTCACCTCCCGACTGCTTCCAAGGATTGAAGCCTACGAATACCTGAGCGGTATGCTTTTTCCCCACGGAAGTTTCAAGTCCGACATTGGGTGTTGTTGTAGCCCAATACAGCAAATTGCTCTTTACTCCAATGTTCTGCGAAAAGCCGTTCATCGAGATCAACATCAGTAGCATGGTAGCTAAAGACATTTTCATTACCATCGTTTTACACATAATTAATAATGGTTTTACTATGTAATTTCGGTTTATATATTTTTGTTAGTATATCTAGTTCCATTTTGAGTATACAAGTGGTTGTAACTCTACTTCATCTGGGTATACTTTTACTTACAATTCATCATTTGCTTTGAAGTTCTTACTTTATCATTTGTTTTGAAGTTCTTACTTTATCATTTGCTTTTTCTTGAACTTTATTAATTAGCTGCTGCAAATATATGAAGAATTTGTGAAAATGGGGGGGGTAATTTTGTTAATTTATGTGAACAACAACATTTTTTACTAAAAAACCCACAATTTGGCAACATTTTGTACCCTTAGAAGGCGATAATTTTAATATTTATTGTTCTTTTAGGGCGTAAAGCAACTTATATTAACGAAAAGCCCTAGTATCGCATTTGGCGACACTAGGGACTCTATGGAGTTTGAATAAAATGGCAGAGATTAGAAGGTGTACTTCAAACCTACCTGACCACGCCAGCGACTGTAGTAATCGCTATAGCTCTTGTAGGCATAAGCACCGGTGAACTGGTAGACACCATTGCCCTGATAGTTGACTGGTGAATAGTAGGTACCGAAACCGTCACCGTAGGTATGACCCCAGTCCTTGTTCAGGAGGTTGCCTACATTGAGGATATCGAAGGTCAGCTCGATGGAATTGATCTGACCAGCCACCTTGAAGCTGAACTTCTGACCGAAGTGAACATCGAAATGATGCTCGAAAGCCAGATTGTCAGCATAACGCTCGTAGTATTCTCCACGATGCTTGCTGAGATAAGAATCGTCAGCAATCCACTTCTTCAGCATCTCGCGCTGCATTTCCTCGGTAAGCTTATCACCATGATTGTCGCCAAACATACGGTTGGTGAAGGTATTCTTGTTGTACTTGGTCTCCTCGAAACGCATCTTGTCAATCTGTGCATCGGTTGGGATGTAGAAGAGGTCATTACCCTTAGATCCGTCTTCGTTTACGTCTCCATAATAATAATAGGTATAAGGAGAACCGCTCTTACCCTGGTAGATGACACCGAGAGTGGTCTGCCACTGCTTCTGATGACCGTACTTGATGTGGTAGTAAGCAGAAGCCTGGATGCGATGAGGCACATTGTAGGCAGAGTTGCCCACCTCCAGATCGTTGCAGTCACGATGGGTATACTGGTAGGTCCAGCTACTCTTTGCTACAGAAGAACCACCGTTGGCAGCACTGCGTGAACGGGTCCAGGTATAGCTTGCCATCAGGTCGAGACCGAAGTTGAAATGCTTCTCAGCCTTGAGCGAGAGGTTTACGGTATAACCCTTGGATGTATTTCCGAGGGCATAGACACCGGCGATAGGAGTACCCTTCACCACACTCTGATAGAGCGGACGGTTGTCCCACTCATATCCGTACTTCTGTGAGAAGGTCTGACCACTCTGCTCCTGAGCGAGATTCTTATAGATGATATCGTTCAAAGTCTTGGAGTAGATAGCCTCAGCAGTCCAGTCGATACCCAAAGCCTCGAAGTCGAAACCGAGGTTGAGACGGAGGTTCTGAGCGAACTTGAAGTTCTTGTCGCATACAGCCACATCCTGGTTGCCTGCACTCGCCTTCATCTTGTCGGCATTGGCATTCTGCTTGGTTGGGTCAAGGATGAGTTCCAATCCCTTGGTAGAAGAGTTGTTGCTATCGTAAGAAGAGAGCTGCAGACCTGTACCCGAGTAGTTGTTGCTTACCCAAACGAATGGGATTCTACCGGTAAAGACACCCGCTCCACCACGGAGGATATACTTGCGGTCGTTGTTGATGTCCCAGCGGAAACCTACACGAGGCGAGAGCATTGGCGAGAAGCTAAGCTTATCGTTGGTCTTCAATCCCCACCCCATCTTCTCTGACAAGGCGTTGAACTCCGGATTCTCCACTGGAGTATCGAAGAATACAGGAATATCCAGACGCAGACCGTAGGTCAAGGTGAAGTTGTTGCTTGCATTCCACTTGTCCTGTGCATAGAAACCGAACTGACCAGATGAGAACTCTGAAGCCCAGTTAGGGTCGCCGGTAACATCGGTGTTAGCCTGACCATAACGGTACTGGTTCATGTAAGCCTTGTTAGGGTCCAGCTGTCCAGCCATGTAGTCATCGTAATAAGCCTTGAAGCTGTCGTATCCCTTGAAGGTATAGGAGCCGAACTTATCCGAGATGAACATATTCTTGAAATGGTAGAACTCGTTGTGGGTACCGAAGATGAAAGTATGGTTGCCACGGAGCCAAGTCAGGTTATCCTCTATGGTCCAGATGTCCTGATCCAGGTAGTTAGCCTGGGAGTTTCGCTCAGTACCGATATTGACAGTACCGCTACCAACGCCCGTGATGGAAATCATCGGTAGATGAGCCTTGATGTCACGGCTATCGCGCACTCTTACGAAGCTGACACGTGCCTCATTGCTCACACTTGGAGAGAATCGGCTCTGAAGCTCAGCGATGAAGGAGTTGGTATTGCTCTTGAACGGATAGCTGTAACCGTATGAGTTCAAGCTGCTGGCACTACCGCCGCCACTCAACTGCTCAGCCTTGACCAGGCACCAACGGATGGCAAACTTATTGAACTCGTTGATGTTCCAGTCGAGTTTCAATCCAGCCTTATCGCTCTTGGTGTAGATGTCCTGGTTACTGTAGTAATCGTTGAAGTTGACTCCCTGCTTTTCAGCTATCTTCTGGAGCATGGTCAGAATATCCTTTGCCTGCTCGGTATTCACCTTGGAATTGCCGGAGTCTACACCATAGAGATTAGGATATTCCTTGTTGGTGCGCTCATAGTTGGCGAAGAAGAAGAGCTTGTTCTTGATGATTGGTCCACCGAGGGTGACACCCATGTTATACTGGGTCTGCTTCTGATACTTTGGTGCATAACCCGTTCCATCAAGGTAAGGATACTTGGTACCGATGAGGTCCTGGTTGTAGCCATAGTAGTAAGCCGAACCATGGAACTGGTTGGTACCGCTCTTGGTAATGGCGTTGATGGCACCTCCGGTGAATCCGCTCTGGCGCACATCGAAAGGAGCCACGGAAACCTGAATCTGCTCAATAGTCTCCATAGATACCGGCTGAGCACCAGCCTGACCACCGTTGTTACCACTGGATGCCAGACCGAAGACGTCATTGTTTGCCGCACCATCAATCATGAAGTTGTTGTAACGGTTGTTGACACCGGCGAACGACATATTGCCGGAATTGGTAACAGTGAGCTGTGGGTTCAATCGAGCCACGTCAGCAATACCGTGAGTAATGCTAGGCATGTTGTTGATCTGCTCTGCCGTCATACTGGTAGCAGCACCTGTACGGGAAGCAGCAAGACCCGCCTTACCGGAAACCACCACTTCCTGGAGCTGGTGGGCATCCTCCTGGAGCGAGCATGAGATATTCTCTGTTTCACCGAGGCTCAGGTTGAGGTTTTTGATCACCTTGTCCTTGTAGCCGATATAGGAGATGTCTACCTTGTAAGGACCACCTGGTCGCATACCCTGGATGGTATATCGTCCATCGATATTAGTAACGGCACGATATACGGTACCGGAAGGTTGGTGAGTAGCAGTAACAGTAGCTCCGATGACGTTCTCGCCATCAGATGTAATCTTACCGCTGATTCCAGAGGTAGTAATCTGTGCCATGGCAGCGTTCACCGTCAGGATGAACAAAGCCAGAAGTAAATGCAATCTTTTCTGCATATTTCTTTAGATTATTTCGTTAATAATTTAGGTTTCACCCCCGCCAATAGGCAAGTTTTTCACCCATTTTATACAATATGGTGCAAATATAACTAAAATATTTGAAATAACAAGAAATTAGCGTGAGAAAAACGTGTTACAAATAAAAAATATCAGTAAGTATGGAGAAAAGGGACAAAAAGAAAGCGCCCTGAAAGAGCAAAAGCATTCTATATACAATGCTTTCCCTTTCAGGGCGCTTATTGATGATTCGTATTCGAAATCTCTATTAGTTGAAGATATAACGGATAGAGAACTGGATAGAATAGGTAGAGTTGAAGCTTGTCAAGTTAGTGTATGTCTTTGACAATACATCCTTACCGTTCTTCTGGAACTGGAATGAACCAGCAGCACCATCCTTACCAGCAGTATACTTCAACAACTTGGTGTTGTTAACAGTCTTGTAGAGACCCCAGCTGTTGTTCAGCAGGTTAGCGAGGTTCTTGATGTCAACACCAAACTGGAGAGTGTTCTTCTGACCAGCTACGTTGAGGTAGAAGTTCTGGTTGAACTTGAAGTCCAACTGATGATGCCAAGGCATTACAGCACCACCACGCTCAGCATACTCACCCTTGTGATTCTTCAGATAATCATCCTGGTTGATGTAAGCCCAGAAGTCATCCTTCTGCTGCTCAGCAGTATATTTACCATTGTCCTTGAAGTTCCACTTATCCAAAGCCTCGCGAGAAGCTGGGATGTAAACCAAACCGTTAGAACCGTAGTCGTTAACTACATTGCCAGTCAACTGGTAAGTGTAACGTGTGCAGCTGTAACCATCAGCATAACCCATGTTCATACCCTCGTAAATCAAACCGACCTCAGAACCGAAGTTCTTGCCGTAGTCCTTCTTGTAAGAAGCAGAGATGAGCAAGCGGTTAGGAGCCACGTAGGTACCATAACCCAACTCCATATCGTTGTTACCGTTTACAGAGTAACGGTTGTTGTAGTATGCAGAAGAAACCTGGTCGCCCACACCATCACCGTAAGACTTAGCCTTAGAGTAGGTGTAAGAAGCAGAGAGATTCAAACCGAATGCAAACTTCTTAGCCAAAGATGCAGTGATTGAGTAGTAGTATGCCTTATGACCAGCATTTGTAATCATGTAAGGGTTGATGGAAGAGTTGCGTGAATACCACTTACGCTTGTCACCAGGAGCCAGCTCTGTGTATGACTTACCATCCCAGTAGCGGTCGAGGTTGATGACAGTAGCAGGATTGAACTCACGGCTATAGATACCCTCCAAAGAGAAGTCGATATCGTATGGCAACTTGGCATCCAAAGCCAGAGAAGTCTTCCATGTAGCGTTCATCTTCAAGTCCTTGTCGATGATGGTAGGAGTAGAAGGCGCAGCTGCATCCTCACGGTTCACAGCCAAGCCCTGCTGCTGCAATACCTTCAACTGATCCTCACGGCTCTGATAGAACTTATCCATCTTATAGGTAGCACCCTTGTCAGATGGAGTATTATAATAATAGGTGTACTGACCACAACCAGCGTTACCTACTGCAGATACGAGCCATACGAATGGCAGACGACCGATGAAGTAACCTGTACCACCACGGAGAACCAACTTGTGGTTGCCGAGGATATCCCAGTTGAAACCTACACGAGGAGAAACTGTCAATGGAGCATCAGGGAGCTGATCGGTAGAATACTGAGACTCAACGCCAGCATCGTTCTTCCACTTCATGGCAGCGAAAGCCTTGTTATAGTTGTTCTCCAACTCTGGGTAGATAGGCAACTCGAAACGCAAACCAGCTGTCAGGCGGAAACGGTCAGAGAAGTTAACCTGATCCTGAACGTAAGCAGAGAACTGGTTGTACTTCATGGTAGCCAGGAACTGGCCAGAACCGTCCATTGGGAAGGTAACGCCATAGCTTCTAGGAGCCTTGCCGTTCATGAAGTCGTCCATAGACTCGAATACATAGTAACCGGCAGAAGCAGCACCGAAGCCGTTGGTAGCCTTGTTGGTCTCAAACTGGAGACCAGCGGTGAAGTTCTGGATGCCCATAGACCATGTAGCCTCATCAGTAGCAACGAAAGTCTTCACCTGACGGAGGTTACCCTCAGTAAATGGATCAGGACCGAATCCCATATAGTAAGAACCATTCTTCAGGATATCCACTGTTGGGAACATACCACCCACATAAGTACGTGGCTCATCCTGATAAGAGTAAGTAGCACGGAGAACATTGTTTACACCACCCCACTTAGAGTTCCACTCAGCAGCGAAAGAAGTAAAGTTCTTCTCCTGATAGTAGCGTGCACTCTCGAAGTAGAGACCAGCATTAGCTGTACGACCAGACTGAGACTTACCACCCGTAGCATCCTCACCACCAGGATAGATGACAGAATCCTTGAATGGAGTTGTAGAGCTTGATGGAGCTGAAGAATCCTTGTCGTGACTCTTAGAGAAACGGATGTTCAACTTGTTGTTCTCGTTGATGTTCCAGTCGATACGAGCCAGGAACTTGTATGATGGAGTATCAAGAGAATATCCCTGATAACGACCTGGGTTGTAACCATAGTTCTTGCTGAGGAAGCTGAGCATATTGTCCATGTCGCTCTGCAATGGGCGATGAACAGTACCTGATGATGGAGACCACTCATCAGAAGCATTTACACGAGCTGTACCAGAAGGACCAGCAGAGATATTGTTCTGATATTCACCATTGGCAAAGAAGAACAACTTATCCTTGATGATAGGACCACCGAAACTTGCACCCCATGTAGTAGAATGAGACTGGAGACGGTTCAACTCATAATCACTTACCTTGTTACCACGCAAGTGAGAGTTGGTAGTGTACATATAAGCTGTACCCTTGAATTGATTGGTACCGCTCTTGGTTACGGCGCTGATAGCACCACCTGTAAATCCACTCAAACGAACATCGTATGGAGATGAAGATACAGAAATCTGATCCAAAGCATCAAGAGAGATTGGAGATCCGTTGCCAGGGAGGTTACCACCAATACCGAAGGCGTTGTTGAAAGCAGCACCATCGACAGTAACGTAAGACTGACGGTAGTTACCACCACCAACAGAGAATCCGCTACCTACGTTAGCACCCTGAGGAGTCAACTTCAAGAGGTCGTTCATGCTACGTGATACGGTAGGAACAGCCTCAATCTGGTCGGCATTGATACTTGTTGTAGCACCAGCGCGGTCAGTACGCATGTTGTTGTTGCGATCAGCAGTAACAACAACATCCTGCAACATCTCTGCGTTTTCAGAGAGACTTTCGTTCAGAATGGTGTTCTGACCGAGAGAGAGATTAAAATTCTTAACTTCCTTAGTCTTGTAACCTACATAAGAAACTTCCAAGACATAAGGACCACCTGGGCGCATACCCTGAATAGAATAACGACCATCAATGTTGGTCACTGCGCGATAGACTGTACCAGAAGGTTGGTGAACAGCCTTGATTGTTGCACCAATGATGTCCTCACCATTGGCAGTCACTTTACCACTAATGCCAGATGTAGTAATCTGCGCCATAGCGGTTGAAACCATAAAGGCCAGCAAAGCCACTAATAAATGCAATCTTTTCTGCATACCTTTTTTTATAAAATTAATTAATAATACGGGGGAATAGCCCCCAAATATCTATTACGGGTGCAAAATTAAACAAAAAATTCGATATAAGTGTTACATCTGCATGAAAAATTGTGTTTTATAACATAAAAAAAATCTGCGTTAAGGAAATAACGCAGATTTTCTTTAAATTATTATTTATAACGGGGGTTTGGTTATAATTTTTCGAGGGGCTCGAGGCGGAGGGCTGCCTCGGGGGACTGACCTTCTATACCAGGCGATGGAATCGCCTGGAACGGGGGCTAGACTCCCTGAGAGGGGACCTGAAGAGGACCTGAAGAGGGAGCTGAAGAGGACCTGAGGAGGGCCTGAAGAGGACCTGAGGGGGACCTGAAACGGACCTGAGGGGGACCTGAAACGGACCTGAGGAGGACCTGAAACGGACCTGAAGAGGACCTGAAGAGAACCTGAAACGGACCTGAGGAGGGGCGAGCTGCCCCTACTCCTTTCTCTGCCAGATGCTCATTACCTTGCGACGGATGGCGAGGATGTTCAGGATAGAGACTATCAGGAACAAAAGCATGCCTAAGCAGATGGATGGGAGCATGGTGCCCTCTTCGATGTCAGGGAAGATTGCCTCGATGAACTCCATGTAGTAGCCACGGACGAAGAAGAGGATGACCCAGGCAATGATGAGCACCACCAGGTTGAGCGACATGGTGAGCACCTGATATGGCTTCGCCACATTGGCAGGACTATAACCTATCAGAAGCAGGTTCTCCAACTTGGATGAGTTCTTCTGTACCAGCAGATAGATGCTGAGCATCAGAATGTAGAAACTCAGGATGGAGATGACCAGTCCGATAATCATTACCATGGATACCATCATACGAAGGAAATAGGTGGTCTTCTCGGCATCAAGCTTGTCGGTTTCCACCTCATATCCGTTATCATCCAGGTATTTGGTGATGTTCTCGTCTCCCGGATTGCCTACCTCTACGATGAGGCGGTTAGGATCGCTCTTCTGGTTTGGAGCAAACTCCTGGTTACTCCAGTCCATAAATGCCTGTGGCACGAGGATGGTGTTGAGACGGGAAGAGAATCCGATGACCTTACCCTTGAACTGCTCCTTCTTGCCGGCTGCCTGAATCTGGATATTGAAATCAATCATTCCCATCAGTCCATCGCTGATTTTCGGGAGCGAATGACTCTGGGCGAATCCGAAGTTATACATATTAATATAGGTACGCGGGAGGATGATTGGCACTTCCTTGGCTCCTGGCGTATACTTCCAGTCCTTGAGCGGCACATCGACGAAGCCGTCGGGCACGCTCTCAAAGAAGAGTTCGCTGTTCAGTACATTTACGCCGTTGACGCCCATCTGGGCATCTACCTTATATTCCGTAGAGGTGAACTTTCCCACATTCTTCACGAACTTCTGGTCTCTGACATCATCTATCTCAGCACCCGTGAAGGTATTGGAGCGGCCGCTGATGGTATTTCCCATACCTATCTTCTTGCTCATGATGAGATAGTCGGCTTTCATGAAACTGTCTTCCTGTGTGAAGACAGGCAGCACGTCCTTATAAAACTGGAAGCCGAAAAGGACGATGAGCATACCGAAAAGATTGGCGAAGGCGAAACCTGCAAACTGAGGTATACTGATATGCTGACGAAGTAATTTCCAAACTAAATTCATTTTTGAATTGTTGAATGTTAAGTGTCGAATGACAAATTACAACTTAAATGTATGCTCGTAAGGCAAGTCCATGTGCTTACCTATACTGGTAACGATGACACCAGCCCCCTGCTCCTTGGCTTCCGCCATCATGATTTCCGCCATGATACGGGAGTTGTTGTCGTCGAGGTGACTGATAGGTTCATCGGCAAGGATGAAGTCGAAAGGCTGGCATAGAGCTCGCATCATCGCCACACGCTGCTGCTGTCCGAACGACATTCTTCCAATCTTTGCGTCCACCTTGTCGGCGATACCGAGCATATCAAACCATTTCAAGATCTGTTCACGGCTCTTGAATCCGGTAATCTTGTTCTTGATTTCTACATTCTCCAGAGCGGTAAGCTCCGGGAAGAGACGAAGTTCCTGAAAGAGGTGGCTGATATGACGCTTTCTCATTTCCACCCAATCCTTAACCTTATAATTAGCGGTAACATCCTTGTCGAACATCACGCTTCCGCTGTAGTCGTGACGATAGCCGAGCACATAGCTGCAGAAAGTACTCTTTCCGCTGCCACTCTCTGCCTCGATAAGATAAAGATGCCCTTTCTCGAAGGTGACATCCTGCTTCCATATCTCCGAATCCAGGTCATTGCGCTGGGCGAAGACCTGTGGGAGAACGGAATGAAGCTGAATCTTTTCCACGTTATATTATTTAATGTATAATTATTAATGTTTAATTGCAGGAACAACCTTACATTTAAAGCCTTTTTGCCCTTTTAGCTTGAAATTAGGACTGGGGGGACCTAGCGATGGAATCGCTAGGAACGGGGGCGCAAGGGGGCAAGGGGGCAAGAGGGAGGGCAAGGTTCTTTTTAGCTTTTTGCCCTTTTAGCCTTTACTTTTTTTCCCTTTTTGCCTTTTACTTCAAGGTATAGACCACGGAAGTAAGGTTGCCGAATACTGGAGACAGCAGACCGGTTACGGTAGAGATGGCATCGTCCTTGCCCGAACCGTTGCCGTCGGAACTCTTGGCGAGATTGATGACCATCGCCAGCTTCTGCCCCACGATGAGCTTCTGAATCTTGGCATCTATCGGATGATTGCTTGGCTTCACGGCATACTGGGCAGTGAGTTCATCGCTTCCGCTGAAGAACTGCTTGTCATCGGTTACGCCGAAATAGAAAGAAGTCTTGCCATCGGTATAGAAGTAAGCATTCTTAGCCCAGTTGGCAATTTTGGCACCCGGAGGACATGATTTCTTCCAGTAATCCACATCGCCCAACCACTTGCTGTGAGCCAGTTTAGCCGCCATCATGATCTTGAGGTCGGCATCGCCCAAGGTTGGCATCACGATGGCCATATCTCCATCCACACTACGGATGATATTGTCCATATCCACCGCCTGATTAATACCCATGAGGAGAGTCTGCAGACTGCTGTTACTCTGCATCATAGGCAGGAACTGCTCGCCCTTTACGTTCATGAAGATGCCAGCCAGAGCATCTCCCGGCATCGACTTGACGTAGGCGCCCTTGATAGGATGATAGGTTTGAGCCGCCTTCTTCAAGGCAGCGTCAATGGTTTTATTGAAAGAGAAAGTTTCTCCGTGAATCTGCAAGATACCGTCCTTGACGTTCATCTCGGCAGCAATCACCACCTGGGAAGGGTCGGTATCCTTAGGTGCACCGAGGGTGAACGGAGCGATGAACTTTTCCGGCAAAGCCTGAGCCTGAGCCACCATCGCCATTGGAGACGTGATGGTCTGCAAGCGCTCGAACAAAGGAGAAACGGTGATGCCCTCCTCCTCTTCAGCCTTGAGATATCTTACCATCTGCTGCTGGAGCTGAGCCTGTGCATCAGCCACTACCGGTCCCATGACGAGAAGCGCCTGGTCAGAAAAGCCCACGAGCCATGAGTCCTTCAAGACGGCGAAATGGAAGCCCTTGCGTTCCTTTACTTCGGATGCGATATGCTGCTTGGCAAGCGAAGCGAGCCAGTCTTCCACATCGCTCTCGCTGCTGACCTTGGCACAGAGACCGAGGTTTCCGTCAGCACTCTCGAAGAGATACATTTTTTCTGTAATGTCGATACCGCACTTGTCTACATCCTCTACATGAAGGAGTGATTTGAGCATGCCCGCCTTGTCTTCCGCATGAATATCGGAAGCCATCTGCTGCATATCCACCGAAATAAGTGCAGTACTTTTCTTAGGAATGGCATTGAGATAGTCGCTGCCAGAACATGATGCGAGCATCCCGACAAGGCATGCCAAGCACATCATAACCAAATTCTTATACAATCTTTTCATCTCATTTAGATAAATATTTTAAAGCTTTTGCCTTTACAAGGCGCATTGCTGTTGCTTAATTAAACCCAGGGCGTTGCCCTGGGCTAGGAGCTTCTGCCCTTTACCTTTCCCTTCGGCCGGTGACCGTTGGTTCAGGGCGTATTGGATCAAACTGGCTTCTGTCCTTTACCTTGGATTGATGACCATTGGTTCAAGGGCATATTGGATCAAACTGGCTATAATCTCCTTGCGATATGCGCCATGTGAACCGCTACAAGGCCGGCGGTTTCGGTACGGAGGCGGCTGGTGCCCAGGGATACGCTCTCGTAGCCGTTCTCCAGGGCAAGGCGAACCTCATCGATGGAGAAATCTCCCTCCGGACCTACCAGCACCGTGATATCAGCTGCATCTGCAGTTGGAGATTCAGAAGCAGCAGTGGCTACATCTGCATTTGAAGATTCAGTAGCAGCAGGAGCATGAGCTTCATTCAGAATACCAGAAATCTCGGTAAAGAAGTCTTTCTTCTCTACCTCTTCGTAGCAATGACAGATAAACTTTCTGCCGGGACGAGGGGTCTGGATAAACTCCTTGAAGCTGACCAGCTCGTTCACCGCCGGTTTCCACGCCTTATGACTCTGCTTGACGGCAGAAATCACAATCTTGTCAATTCTTGGCGTCTTCACCACCTTGCGCTCAGAAAACTGGCAGTTGAGGAACGAGAGTTCATCAAAACCGATTTCCGTGGCTTTCTCAGCCATCCATTCGATACGCTCCATCATCTTGGTTGGCGCAATCGCCAGATGGATATGTCCCTTCCAGGCACGCTGCTGCGGCATCTCTTCCTTGATTTCATAGAGACATCGCTTGCTGGATGCAGCAGTAACCTCAGCACGGAAAAAGGAGCCTTCTCCATCCATGAGGAATATCTCGTCCCCACCCTTCAGTCGCAGAACGCGCAGGGCATGGGCAGCTTCCTCAGCAGGCAGTTCCACCTGATTAGCCGCATCCGGCACATAGAAATATCTAACTTCCTTCATTATTTGTTCGCATTTTTCGCCTTTTCCTCACGGCGCTTGATTTCATCACGGATATAAGAAGCATCTTCATACTTCTCATCTTCTACAGCTCTCTGCAAAGCCAGTTCCAGCAGCCGGTCTGGCAGGGTAAGGATAGGAATAGCCACACGCTGCATTCCTCCCTCGTAAGGAGTAGAGAAGTTCTTGATTACCTCTTCAGATGTCAGAATTTCATACCCATTCATCAAGGAAAGCAGGATGGCATCTTCTATCTGGAGCAGGTAAGAACGGTCGGTGTCAACATTCACCAGCTTCGTCTTCAGTCCCACTCCCTTAATGCCCAAGATCTCAATCTCATAACGAGCAGCGTCGTCTTCCTTGAGGATCTTAGCCAGCACGTCAACGGCACCTATTCTCTCTTCATCCTTGTGCTGCTCATAATCCTTGATTTTCATCGCCACCTCCGGAATGGTGAGAATGGTAAGCACGCGGGTTTCTTCCTCATTGGTGAGGGCAATGACCCCGGCATCAACCGACTCAGCTATTGCAAAAGATCCTTTATATACTAACTTTACCATTTATTTTGTCTCCTTCTTAGGTCTGAACAAGATGGCGAAGGCAACTCCGACCAAAAGAGCATAACCTGCGAAGATAAACCAGCAGGTCTGCCAATCGCCCATTAAATACCCATTTTCCCAATGACAGTAATGATTGATTACCTGTCCGGCAAGAATGGTACCGATAGAGGCACCCAAACCATTCGTCATCAGCATAAACAATCCCTGTGCAGAAGCTCTGACCTTAGGTTCGCACTTCTGGTCTACGAACAGACCACCCGACACATTGAAGAAATCGAAAGCCACACCGTATACGAGGCATGAGAGAATGAAGAGGACAACGCCAGGGAACGCCGGATTGCCCATTCCGAAGAAGCCGAAACGGAACACCCATGCAAACATGGCGATGAGCATCACGATCTTGATGCCATAACGCTTGAGGAAGTATGGAATCAGGAGGATGCAGAGCGCCTCAGCAATCTGAGAGATGGATACCAGAAGCGTAGCATTATTGGCAGCAAAGGTATCCAGCATGGCAGGATCGCCCTTGAAGCTGGTGATGAAAGGTGTAGCATAACCGTTGGTCACCTGCAGGCTCATACCGAGCAGACATGAGAAGATAAAGAACAGCGCCATCTCGCGGCTCTTGAAGAGCTTGAAGGCATCGAAGCCCCATGTCTCCACCCAGCTGCGCGCCTGCTTCTTCACCAGCTGGCACTGTGGCAAGCCGAAGCAATAGAGGAAGAGTACGATACTCAGGATTCCCGATACGAGGAACTGGAGATGGGTATACTGGAACTTGTTGGCATTCTCTGAGAAGAGGAACAGGAAGGTTCCGTTATCCCAGGTGGCACAGTTGACAATCCACATGGTGACGATGAAACCTACGGTTCCAAAAACACGGATAGGCGGGAAGTCCTTGATGGTATCCCGTCCATGGTTCTTCAGAATGGTGAAAGCTGCGGTATTGGAAAGCGCCAGCGTAGGCATATAGAACGCCACGCTGAAGGTATAGACAGCCATGAAGAGCGCCTCATCAGGAGTGGCACTCGCCTGTCCCATCAGGAAAAGTCCTATCATCGACAGACCTGCCAGCAGATGACAGTATCCCAGAAGGCGTTGTGGCTGGATATACTTATCCGCTACAATACCCATCAATGTAGGCATGAAGATGGAGACTATACCCTGAATGGTATAGAACCAGGAGATTTCTGCACCCATTCCGGCCTTTCCGAGATAGTTGCCCATAGATGTGAGATAGGCTCCCCAAACAGCGAACTCCAAGAAGTTCATTATTGATAATCGTACTTTCAGATTCATATTCTTTTTTCTAATTTCTATTGGTATTAAGATTCTACTTGAACTGCTCAGAATACAACCGTTTTTGGAATTGTTTCCCGCAGTTTATAGTTTGCAAAGATACATATTTTATCGAAAAGAGCGTAATTTTTTGCAGATTATCCGCCGGAAAGCTAGTTTATTTAACAAATAATGTGTAATTTTGCAGTCAAAATCATAGAATCAATAGAAAATGTTATTAAAGTTTTTCCTTACGTGTAACAAGATTGGTGCCTTCACGCTGGGTGGAGGCTACGCCATGATTCCTATCATGGAGAGAGAATTCGTGGATAAGAACCGGTGGATGAACAAGGAGGAATTCATGGACATTATGGTGGTGGCTCAGGCTACTCCGGGTATCTTTGCCATTGATATGGCGAGTCATATCGGCTATAAGCTGAAGGGCGTATGGGGCGGCATCGTGGGTGCCATCGGCATTGCGCTGCCTTCCATCATCGCCATTCTCATCATCGCCATGTTCTTCCAGCAGTTCAAGAACAATTACTGGGTGGCGAAGTTCTTTGCGGGTGTTCGTCCGGCTGTGGTAGCGCTGATTGCAGCTCCCTGCTTCAAGATGGCTAAGACTGCCAGCATCAACCGCTACAACATCTGGATTCCCTTCGTCTGCTGTGCGCTGATTGCTGTTTTCGGCATCTCGCCTATCTATATCATCATTGCTGCCGGCGTGCTTGGCTGGCTTTATGGAAAGGTAAAAAGATAAAAAATATAGAGATTATGTTGTTTCTGAAATTATTTCTTATATTTACCAAGATTGGTACATTTAATTTTGGTGGTGGATATGCGATGCTTTCGCTCATCCACAACGAGACGGTGGTGAAGAACCACTGGCTCTCTAATGCTGAGTTTACGGATATTGTGGCTATCAGCCAGTCTACTCCGGGCCCTATCGGCATCAACTGCGCCACCTACGTGGGTTATACCGCCTGTCTTCACGATGGTTACCCGGTCTGGGCAGCGTGGTTGGGTTCCGTACTGGCTTCGCTATCCATCATGTGGCTTCCATTCATCATCATGATTCTCATCAGCCGTTATCTGATAACCCATAAGGATTCCAAGATTGTGAAGGATGTCTTTGCGGGGCTTCGTCCTGCCATCATCGGTCTGATAGCTGCAGCAGCGGTTCTGTTGATGAACAAGGAGAACTTCGGTTCACCTCATGACAATCCATTTGCTTTCGGAGTAAGTGTAGCGCTGTTTATCGGTGCTTTCTACTTTACAAAGGTAAAGAAGACCAACCCGATATTGCTGCTTTTCATCTGTGGCATCATCGGATTATTCATCTTCTAAAGCCTTGCGGTCCTTAAGGGCAAAAAGCCTTTCCCATAGGCACAAAAAAAATTGATTGTCTCACGACAACCAATCTTTTATTAACCTTAATAATCTAATACCATGAAAAACACGTTGCAAAATTACTAATTTTATTGCAACAACTGGTATAAGATATGGAAAAACTTTCTATTTTTAACTCTCCTTAAAAGATTTTCCGCTCCAATTAAATTTTCTTTGCAATTTAATTGCGTTTACGAGTTTCTTGTCTTCTGTAGAGAGAAGGGGTAAAGAAAGGCGGACCACCACTGCATTTTCATGCTGCAGCAGCAAGGCGCTCACCATTCTCGGTTCAATCATCGCCTTCAACTCCTCAAAGCGTGATTCGCTCATCGTATCCGGTTTCTGAACCAGACTACCTGCCAGTTCCCCGATGCTCTTGCCATCGAAAAGACGACTTGCATCCAGGGCTTTCCAATCCTGGGTGAAAAGATGCAGTGCGCTCTCCTTCTCCGGTCCGGCGAAGGTCTTGACAACGCAGAGCACAGAGTCGCCCTGCTCCATCGGCAATTTCTTCATCTGAAGAGTAGAAGCCGAACTCAAACGTATCTGCACGAAATCCTGGGCAAGCGTATCCATCACGCTCGCCTCCCCCAGCAGGTTCTTCACCTCTGCCTTCACGCCCATCTCCTGCAGCTCTGCAAATTCCAGTCGCAGGTTGCTGTTGAGAGCAGGCGTCATCGAATCCGGCATCGAAACCAGCAAGTCCTTCATCGACTTGGCTTCCATGCCCAAGCATGCCATCATCAGGCAAGCACATAATATATATTTTATCTTCTTCATCACTACAAATCCTTAGACCACTTCTTTCCCCAAGGGGTAAAGAGCCATGCAAGAAAGGCCAATGCTACTATTGAGCACACGGCGAAAGTTAAAGCCAATGTATTCATATATTTATCTTTTAGAAATTAACAAACCAATCACAAATAAAATGACAGTCAAAAACACACCCCAAAAAATCGCCCAATAAGAATCTACCTGATTGGTCTCAACGATACCAAACAGAGCAGCCATCCCACCTAATACCATAACGGTAAAAGTGGACTTACTCATATCAAAGAAATACTTCACAACGATTTCTCTGACGAACTTAGCTTTTTCATTTTCTTCTTTTGCTGCCATATTTCTCAAACTATAAAATTAGAGATTCTCTAAGAATTTCTTACCCCATTTTGTATGAAGCCAAAGTGCTATAGCACCAGCAACGACCGTAATAGTCGCATAAATCATTACCAATCCTTCCATATTTCTCTATTTTCCGACAAAATTACGGAAAATAAATGTAATCTGCAAATGATTTAATACTTTTCTTCTGATTTTTAACCTAAAAGAAACGAAAAAGGAGGAAAAAGTTCTATCAAAAGAAACGAAAAGGAGGAAAGTGCTTCCTTTTGAAACACTTCCCACCAAATTATCTAATCTACTGAACTTTCGCATATCAGGAAGTTAAAGGAGTTAAGGAAGTTAAGGAGTTAA
>OIXA01000938.1_pt1 | contig 39424 bp, 24 predicted proteins | sample 1587721 | NCBI WGS metagenome assembly OIXA01 (sample SAMEA3888900, study PRJEB22519) | human gut metagenome | biome: human gut; feature: human-associated habitat; material: faeces | place: Denmark | collected 2013
CCTTCGGGTGAGGGAGCATAGCGGGCTATGTGACCGAGGCCGAAGGAAACAGATGTACCTCGAGAATGTGCTTTCAGTGTGAAAATGACACCTACTGATTATATAAAATAATTTTGAACACCTACTTATATCCCATCTCTTTGTATTTGCAAGGAGGTGGGATTTATTTGTGTGCTGGTTCTTTGTCCGTTGCTAAATTACTCAACTTCCGGATTTAGCAGGTGCGGTACGAATAATGGCGGCGATCGTCCGTTGTCAAACGAAAAGGTGATGTACGTGTGAGAGTGATGAAAGCACAAAAACAAGCCTAAGTCATGCCACATCGGCCGTAGTAAACATGTGAAACGACCGATATACATGTTTACTTCGAACGTAGTAAGCATTTACTTCGAACGTAGTAAGCATTTACCTCGAACGAAGTAAGCATGTCGAACGACCGTAGTAAGATAACTCAAGTGTCGTATTTGACTAAAAACGGGGCCAATGAATTCTATAATTTAGGGCAAGCGAAGCGACACCCCGGGGTTCCCCGTGTTAGAGCAGTCGCTTGTAAGGGCAAAAGTATGATGAAGCGCTTCTACTTCTGCCCTTACAGGTAGGGCGTCATTTTCTTGCTCAATTTAACTCAGAACACTGCCATAGGTTATGTAAATACCTGTGCCCGCCTTGGCCCAATCCGAAACTTGAGTAAATTATTCACTCTTTTGTTTTGCATGTAAGTATGCTTGCGTTAACTTTGCAAGGCAAACAAGTTAATAAGGTTATGAAAAAAGTACTTCTTTATTTTATGCTCATGCTGTTGCCATCGTGTGTTATGGCACAAAATTCGCGTGACAGAGTAAATCCCTCTATCTACTTAACAGGTGCTGTGCCTGTGGTCAATGGCTATGTGCAGTTTGACAAAACATATTATGTAAAGAACAAGTCGAAGGCTGCATTGATGGATTCCTTGCGCAATTATGTGCAGCGCGAATTGGTTGATGGCGAGGAACAGTTGCCGCAGGCACGTATAACCGAGGTAAGTCCGGATAGCGGCATAATAGCTGCCAGCATAGAGGAATACATGTATTTTAAGCGTACAAATTGGCAAATACACCGTGTGCGTTTTTATTATCAACTCGTTTTCCATGTGGCTGATGGGCAATTTGATGTGGCAATGCGTCGTTTGCACTACCGTTATGACCCCGAAGTGACAGCTGGTGAATTTAACGATGACCGTCGTGCGGAGAATTGGATAACAGACGAAGCTGCTCTCACCAAGAACGGAACCAAACTCGCCCGTGTCTCAGGCAAATTCCGTTCATTCACTATAGATCGCAAAAATGAAATCTTTAAGGGCGCGGCCCTGGCTACAGGCGCTGTAGTAAAGCGTAAGGTTACTCGTGTGGTAGAGGTGGAGAGTGAAGAATAGCAGTAGGGCTTGCGTGATGGCGTGAGCATGCTAATGAAAACGAAATGCCCCGATGATGCAGATAGAATGATGAGCATGAAACTGAAGATAGTTAGGTCAGTGCTTTTCACATTCTCTGCATCATCGGGGCGTTATGGTATACTTGAAAATGTTCAATCTCTTATGTAGCATCCTTCCTAATGTCTGTAAAACGGGGTGTAGGCTGAAGCAAGCGAAATAGCTTGTAAGTAAACGCATGATTACCTATTTGTGGGTATTGCTTTTTTGTGCATAAGGTTGTACTTTTGCATTTTGAATAAAGAATAAAATAAATTATTGATGAAACTTTCTGATTTACATACCGGTGAAAGGGGCGTGATAGTGAAAGTAGCCGGACACGGCGGTTTTCGCAAACGCATTGTTGAAATGGGATTTGTGAAAGGTAAAACGGTAAAGGTTATACTTAATGCTCCTTTGCGCGACCCCATTGAATACGAAATTATGGGTTACAAAATTTCGCTGCGTCGTGAAGAGGCAAAGCTCGTTGAGGTTATTAGCGAAACCGAGGCCGTGAATGATGCCCGCCTGCGCCACGATGAGAATTTGAAAGCCCTTGAATCAGGTTCGGACGAAAGCGATGAAGTGCGTATGCAATTGTCACGTCGTATGGAAAGCATGGCGGCAGACAAGCGTTGTGTTATCAATGTAGCCTTGGTCGGCAACCCTAATTGTGGCAAGACTTCATTATTCAACATGGCTTCGGGTGGACATGAACACGTAGGAAACTATAGTGGCGTGACGGTTGATGCCAAAGAGGGCTTTATGGATATGACCGTTAAAGTGCGCCGCAATGAAAAGGGCGAAATGGAGATCTTTCATGATAATTTGGGTCAGTGTGCTGATAATTGCGCTTCATGTGGCATAGGCAGCACTTGTAGCCAGAAAGATGCAGAGGGCTTTGAGGACAAAACCTATCATTTCCGCTTGGTAGACTTGCCTGGCACATACTCATTGTCGGCTTATTCGCCCGAAGAACTTTATGTACGACGCCACTTGATAGACGATACGCCCGATATTGTGATAAACGTAGTGGACAGTTCAAATCTTGAGCGCAACTTGTACCTGACGACACAGCTTATTGACATGCACCAGCGAATGGTGATAGCTCTTAATATGTATGATGAGTTGCAGCATAGTGGCGACAAACTTGATTACAAGCAACTTGGCAGTCTGTTAGGGGTGCCAATGGTACCGACCATTTCACGTACAGGCAAAGGTGTGCGCGACTTGTTTGAAAAGGTTATTGCTGTATACGAAAATATGGGCGATACGGCACTTGAACGCCATATACACGTCAACCATGGTAAGGAGCTTGAGCATAGTATTGACCGTATAAAGTATGTTTTTCAGAAAAATCAGGATCTTCGATCAAAGTATTCTACACGTTATTTGGCTATCAAGTTTCTTGAAGGAGACAGCGAGGCTCAGCACTTGGTAGAGACCTTGCCGCAGCACGACGAATTAGTGGCTGTGCGTTTTGAGGAGACCAAGCGCATCAAGGACACATTGCACGACACGCCCGATAATGCCATAACCGATGCAAAATATGGATTTATACAAGGTGCATTGAAGGAGACATTCCAACCTCATGTCGGGAGGCCTGGTAAAACTGTTACGGAAAAGATTGACGCGGTGGTGACGAATCGCTATTTGGGATTTCCGTTATTCTTTGCAGTATTGTTCCTTATTTTCTACATTACTTTTCAAGTCGGTGCTTACCCGATGGACTGGATTGATTGGTTGGTGAGTCAAGTGTCGGCTTTTGTAAAGTATGCTATGCCTGATGGCGTGCTGAAGGACATGATTGTTGATGGCGCAATAAGTGGGGTAGGGGCCGTGATAGTGTTCTTGCCCAATATCATGATTCTTTACTTGTTTATCTCGATTCTTGAGGACTCTGGCTATATGGCACGAGCGGCTTTTATCATGGACAAGCTCATGCACCGCATGGGGTTGCATGGCAAGTCGTTCATACCAATGGTAATGGGCTTTGGGTGTAATGTGCCAGCCATAATGGCTACGCGTACGATCGAAAACCCGAAAAGCCGACTTATCACAATGCTGATTACGCCATTTATGTCGTGTTCTGCGCGCATACCTATATATGTGGTGCTGGTTGGCGCATTCTTCCCGCTCTACGGCGCATGGGTTATGCTGGGATTATATGCCTTGGGCATCTTGGCAGCTATATTGATGGCCCGAGTGTTTAGTCGCTTTTTAATGAAGGGCGAAGATTTGCCCTTTGTTATGGAGTTGCCTCCTTACCGTATGCCGACAGCCAAGTCTGTACTCATTCATACTTGGGAAAAAGGCCGTCAGTATCTGCAAAAGATGGGCGGTATTATTTTGGTGTTCTCTCTGATTATTTGGGCTTTGAGCTATTTCCCACATTCAACCGAAACGGACAATGTAGTGCCAACGCAGAGTACTGAATTTGTAGAGAACGGTCGTGCTGCAGCATCACCACAACATGAAGTGACGGTAGCAGAAACACAAACATCACCATCGTATTTGCAAAGAATAGGACAGTTTGTAGCGCCTGTCATGCAGCCTATGCACTTCGATTGGAAAATGAGTGTTGGTATATTGTCTGGCGTTGGCGCTAAAGAACTGGTGGTAAGTACTTTGGCCGTAATGTATGCGGGTGAAGATGTAGATGCCGACAGTGCTTCAACTGATACGCACCTGTCTCAGGTATTACGGCAGAATATGACACCAGCTTCAGCCCTTGCATACTTGGTGTTTATACTGTTCTATTTTCCCTGTGTGGCTACAATTACGGCAATTAAAAATGAAAGTGGTGGTTGGAAATGGGCTACATTTACAGCCGTTTACACAACAATATTTGCCTACATAGCATCGCTATTGACTTATTTGATAGCGTCGCAGTTTTGAGAGGGGTATATAAACCCTGTTGTTAAACTCCAAATAGCATAATTATCATGCCCGAAGTCCCGCGAAACTGGACTTCGGGCTTTCTTTTCTTAATCGTAATAAACTCGAAATGCCCGTTTTGTATATTAATATATTGACATAAGAGGTCTATGAGAAGTGGTGAACACGAGGACCTTTTACAAGATGCAAAGATAGTCCTTTGTCTATGGAATATTGAAGTTAGACAAACTTATAATCAATATCCCAAGTACGAAAGTATATATCAAAGACAATATAATGTGTTTTCTTGGCCAATAGCCCACATTGTTTCTTGTAAATCCTCGACAAATACGATAGGACTTCCATTACGTGAAATTCTTATATATTTTGGTAATCCGGTTTTTTTCCAATTAAACATGCTTTTACCAAACGATAATACTTCCACCCGTCACGTTCTCCACAATATCGGATAGTATCGTACCCGAGTTCCTTTGCTTTTGATAAGGCAATTTGGTCGTAATCTATCTTGTTCATAAAAATTTGTTCTAAGGGGATTTATACTATAACATTTAACGATGGAGGAGCTAAGCAAAAGGTTTTGGGTCGTCTATTCTAAAAGTAGGTTTTGGCCAATAATCAAAAGGTTGAGCCTTGTTGTAGAAATATTCAACTTTACTCTTGCCTTCTTCAAAAGGCATATTATGTCTATTCTTAAATAGGAAATAATGATAATCGTCTAACTCTTTGAACAAGGACTTCATGTTGTTATTCCCGAAAATTATGCTGTAATGTGTGAGATAATGCTCTAAGTAAAAATATTCTTCTGTTGTCATGATATTCTGTTTGCTGCAAAGTTATTGAAAAATTGCATTCCTTGCAAATGCGACTGGTGTTGTAGGTACTGCTTTTGTGTGTTTCGCGTTTCAATTTTCAAATAGTAAAACAAAAAAGTCTTTTCGTCAAAGGCGTGATAGGGGGAGTTCTATTGGACACAATAATATGTAATATAACTTTTCGCGGCCTTGACAGATTATTGCCAAGGCCGCGAAACGGTAGTTTATAATATATTGCTGTTTGGTAAAGCACCAGCCTATTTATAATAAGGATAATTGTTGGCTTTCAGTGAGATCAGCCATTCATTGATGCAATGAACTCTACATTGTCTTTTGTGCCTTCCAACCGTTTCTTGACATCGTTCATGGCTTCAAGAGCATTCATGTCAGCAATGTAGTTGCGCAAGATCCACATACGTTTGCGCGTTAATTCGTCTTGCAGCAAATCGTCTCGTCTGGTTGATGAAGCAACAATATTAACTGCAGGGAATATGCGCTTGTTAGCCAGTGCGCGGTCAAGTTGCAATTCCATGTTACCAGTACCCTTGAACTCTTCAAAGATCACTTCGTCCATTTTAGAACCCGTATCAATCAGAGCGGTAGCAATAATGGTGAGGGAACCTCCGCCCTCGATATTACGTGCCGCACCAAAGAAACGTTTGGGTTTCTGTAAGGCGTTGGCATCGACACCACCCGAAAGTATCTTGCCCGAGGTAGGTGCCACCGTGTTATAGGCACGCGCCAGGCGTGTGATGGAGTCAAGGAATATGACCACGTCGTGTCCACACTCAACCATACGTTTCGCTTTGTCAAGCACAATGCCGGCAATCTTCACGTGGCGTGCAGCAGGTTCGTCGAAGGTAGAGGCTATAACTTCGGCTTTAACGGTGCGCATCATGTCTGTAACTTCCTCGGGGCGTTCATCAATGAGCAGCATCATCAAGTAGGTGTCCGGGTGATTGTGGGCAATGGCATTGGCAATGTCCTTCATGAGCATTGTCTTACCAGTCTTAGGTTGTGCCACAATCAGAGCACGTTGTCCCTTGCCGATAGGTGTGAAGAGGTCGACAATGCGGCATGATATGCTGTCGTTGGTTCCTGAGCAGAGGTTGAATTTCTCATCAGGAAACAAAGGTACGAGATGTTCGAACGAAATACGGTCGCGCACATCAGATGGCTTAAGTCCGTTTATTCGTTCTATATCCATCAGGGCAAAGAACTTCTCTCCGTCGCGTGGTATCTTTACTTTGCCTTCAACTACATCTCCAGGTTTCAGACCCAATTGTCTGATTTGCGCGGGTGATACATAAATATCATCGGGCGAAGCAAGGTAGTTGTAATCAGATGACCTTAAGAAACCAAAACCTTCGGGTACGATCTCGAGCACACCGCGGCCGTCAAGCAAGTGGTCGGTTGGCTGTGGCAGTTCTGGTTGGTAGAATGTTTTGTTGTCGGCAACGGCCGGTGCAGGTTTCGAGCCATTGAACTCCTGCATCATGGGGTCGTCCTTGAAACGTCTGAATTTTGGACGATTCTCAAATTCGCTGTTAGGTCGCGTATTTGAATAATCATTGTGCTCAGATGGCACATTCAATTCTGTTCCTTCAAAAAATACGGGGATATCTTTGGTTATAATAAAACCGTCTTCATTGTTCGGATTATTAGTATTTGCCTTTTCTGCAACTTCTTGAACGGGCTTTTGCAGAAATTGTGGCATTTTGTTGCCCAATGTACGTTTAACCTCTTCCATGTCTAAAATGTCGGGCGAGGTTGACGTTTCAAGGCTTTTGTTAGCCTGCATTTGTTCAGCCACAAAGTCGGGCACCTCATCGGCTACTTGTGCTTTGCTATCCAAGGCATGGCTAATAGCGCTACTGCTATCATTTGCATTAGCGTCTGTTTCTTCTTCGTCTTCCGCCTTCTCTGTTGCGGGTTCTGTGGCCTTAAGTGCAGCCTCGGCAGCTTCGCGTGCTGCAATTTCAGCTTTAGAGGGGCGCCCCCTTTTGCGTTTAGGTGGTGCAATTATAGCCTCGGGTTGGGCATCTTCATCTGCCTTTTCTGGAGTTTGTTTTTTTGCCGATGCAGCCTCCTCAGCATCGCTCTCGGCGCTTTTGGCCGGAGTGAGGTTCGTTGAGAATATGTGGTCGGCCTCGTTCCTTTTAACGATGCGTGTACGCCGTTTAACTGGCGTTTCGTTACCAGCCGTTTGTTCGGCTTGTGCATCAAGTATGTCGTAAATCAAGTTTTCTTTTGATTTGCCTTCAATATCCTTGACGTTCAGTTGTTGTGCAATATCTTGCAAACCCGCTTCGTCTTTTTCAAGAAGTTGTTCTTTTGTCAAGTTTGTCATGTATGTTGTTGGTGTATTTACAAGTTCAATTAGTTTGTTCTCTGCGCTTTTGCATTCTTGCTGCGTGGTACACGTTTGTAACACACAATATGGTATTGAATACCATTGTATTGTTAAAACTTAAAGTCCGTTTGATGAATTATTGCGTAAGGGGGAATTTGTGTGCAGGTCTGTCTTAAAGCTTGCGTCCAAATAATAAAAGACTACTGCCAACAGAATGGGGAATGGTATGTGTGCGAATTGCAGATAGCTACCAATATAATTGTGTTTCCGCTCATTCAAAATGCAAATTTAGCAATCATTTTGTACATATACAATATTTTGTCTGTAAAAAACGGCTGTGGGGGGTAAAACTCTTTTTGTGCTTGATTGTGTGCGGCGTGAACTGATTTTAGTATTTTTGTGCCGAATTTTTCCATCATATAACAAGCACAATAAATGAAACGATTACTCTTTATCTTGTTTGCGCTGCAAAGTATTGCATCTTACGGACAGATGTTCTCCATAACGGTGAAGGATGCAGCAACCAAAATATCGCTTCAAGGAGCAAGTGTGACCATTCTTGACAAAGATTCAGCTTTTGTCGATTCATGTCAGATGATTACAATCAATATGGGCGATAGAAAGAAGTACTTCTATGCTTCTCAAATAGAGGGAAGCAGTCCCTACTATTACATTCAGTGTGAAAAAAAAGGCTATCTTTCGCAACTGGTAAAAGTGGATGCAGCCGATGACATAAAACCCGAGCCCATCATGCTCAAGCGTGCCCCTCGCACGCTGCACGAAGCCACCGTCACAGCCACAAAGGTGATGATGGTGATGAAGGGCGACACCATAGTGTACAATGCCGATGCTTTTGAGTTGGCAGAAGGCTCTATGCTCGATCAACTGATAGCTCGTCTGCCTGGCGTGAAGCTAAATGCAGGTGGGGTTATTACGGTCAATGGAAATCTTGTAAGCAGTTTGCTGATTGACGGTAAAGACTTCTTTAATGGCGACGCCAATGTTGCCCTTGAAAACCTACCCGCCTATATGGTGAAAAATGTAAAGTCTTATCAGAAAGCGCCCGACAATGCTTACCTTACGCGTAAAGATAACAAACCACACGCTGACGACCCATGGGTGATTGACGTAACTTTGAAGAAAGAATATCACCAAGGTTGGATAGCCAATGCTGAAGCTGGTGGCGGCACGAAAGATAAATACTTAGGACGAGTGTTTGGAACGTACTTTTCAGACAGAGCACGTGTGGGCTTTTATGGGAATGCCAACAATACCAATAGCAATCAACGCGCTGGATCTGACGGCAAGTGGGAGAACGAAGATGCTATGATGGGAGAAAATACACTGCAAAAAGGCGGAATCTTTGCTTCTTTTTATGGAGGAAAGGACAGCGAACGTCCTATTCGCTTTACAACTACTTTAGAGGCTTCGCATGATAAAGACGTGAATGAGAGTCGAGGTAATTCCGTAAGTTTCTTTGAGTCTGGCAACATATTCGGCAAGAGTATGTCATTAAATAAAAGCCATAATTACAACTTTAATTGGAATGGTATGTTGAGCATTCCCACCTCGTTTGCATACATTAACCTTGACCAATATTTGACTTATGCATCAACATCAAGCAATGGCACGCAACAATCCGTTCAAGGCAATCAACCTCTTCCTAATGAATGGACGAATGTAGTTGAAGGCATGGTAAACGACTATACAGATTTGAATCACGACAAGATCCATAGTTTGAACTATTCTGCTATGCTCAATGCCACAGTGAAATTACCGAATGACAAAAATTTGGGTGTGAATTTTGCAGCCAACTACAATACTGCTACTGATAAGATGGCTTCACTATATAGTTTGCTAACGCAAGGTGCAGACCCTTCTTCAGACTTTCGCAATCGGTATGATCACAATAAGCAGTCGAACTATCAATTGCTTGGTGGCATAGACTATGCCTTAATTGAAAAGGTGCATGGCAGCATGTTTCATAAATTGTTTGCTACCTACCACATTGACCATAGGCATCAACAGGGTAACAGAAAATACTACCGCTTTGACCGCTTAGGTGGCGATTGGGCATTGCCCGACAGAAAGCATTTGGGACAGTTGCCTTCAACCACAGATTCACTTGCTTTGGCAACAGATTGGGCAAATACTTATAAAACAACGACATCCCAGACCATGCACACAGCGGAGCTTTGCTATTTGTTGATGAAGGATGGCTTGTACTTCAATGCCACACTCCCTATGGCTTTCACACGCAATGCCGTTGACGATTTGCGCATGAAAGATCAGCAACGACACAGAGTGAAACATTATCAATGGTTGCAACCCTCATTCTCGCTTAGTATCAAAAATATAAAAATGAGCGGTTCGATAGCTCATACGGCCCCTCAAATGAGTTTGTTGCTTGATGTTACCGATGATAGCAATCCCCTTTTCATCACCAAAGGTAACACCACCTTAAAGCCCACCAACATCTATAATGCCACTTTGGGCTACACCTTAAACAAAACGAAGCATGCACAAAATCTGAACGCAGAATGTGGCTATTCAGCTCAGCAAAATGCCGTTGGACAAGCTCGATACTACGATGCGGAAACGGGCGTAACAACATCAATGGCGCAGAACATCAATGGTAATTGGCAAACACATGTAACAGTAGGTTATGCTTGTAGCTTGGACAAAAAGCAAAAGTGGACATTTGACGTGTCGGCAACAGAAACTTTTCAAAACAGTGTAGACTTTCAGCAAACCAGCCTCATGCCGACGAGTGCGAAGAGCGAGGTTAAGAATTGGTTCATGCAAGGAAACGTGGCTTTGGCTTACCACTGCAAACTATTTAATGCTGCTCTTAAAAGTGCCGTTGATTGGCAGCACGCTACGAGCAAGCTCACAGGTTTCCAAACCATTAACAGCATCAACATCTGTACACCTTTACCAACCAATGGAGTTTGCCTTGGAACATGGTAATAGACACCGACTTGACTTACTATGTTCGTTCGGGTTATGCCGATCATTCTATGAATAGCCATGAGTGGATATGGAACATGGCCGTGGCCAAACGAATGTTGAAGAGCAAAGCCCTGTCACTCAAACTTTCAGGGCACGACATTTTGGCACAGCGCAGCAGTATTGTGCGAACACTCAACGCCCAAGGCCGTACTGAGACATGGCATAATGTAGTACCCCGTTATTTTATGCTAAGCCTCGTCTATCATTTTAGCAAATCACCTCGAAAGGAATAGAACCTAATAAAACGCGTTGGCGGAATTAGTAAACAAGTTGACAAGTTAACGGGTTAACAGGTAAGTTTGCCACGCTTCTTGAGCTTCTTACCATTATGACTTTAACACAATAAGTAGTGTATAGCATACTTACTTGTTAACCTGTCAACCTGTCAACTTGTTAACTCGTTAACCTGAAATTCCGCCAACGGGTTAATAAAAATCTTTGTGACGGGAGCTCTACATGTCCCCTCACTGCATTTTACTAATTGTCTGCACTCTGCATTCGCCTGCGCTGTCTGCACTATACCATCAATGCTCAAGCAAAGTGTGGGGAATATTATATAGTGCAGCTTATCTTATATAAGCAATATTCAAAAAATGCGTTGATAGTTGTGGCGCTCTAAAAAAAAGTTTACTTTTGTAAGTATGATAAAGAAACTATTACATGCCATAGAACAGCAAACGGGGTTGAACATGCAACACAACCACGATTTTGTATCGTTGAGTCAGCAGGTTTTTGAGCGTTTGCACGAATCTATTAGTGATTCAACGCTTAAACGCTTATGGGGGTATGTCGATCCGCAGAACGTTAAACCTCGAACCAACACACTAAATATTTTGGCAGTTTTCTTAGGTTGCGAGGACTTTGATAGTTTTTGCAAAAAGGGGGGGTAAAATCAGCGAAGAAGTGCAAGACTACAGAGAGTGTGATTTCTTTTGCCCCCATTTATACTTCTTGCAATTTAGCTGTGGGCGTAGAATTGGTGGCTCGTTGGAAACCCGACCGTCGTTGTGTGTTCAAGCACCTTAAGGATAATCTATTTGAGGTGGTAGCATCAGAGAATTGTAAACTCTGTGTGGGCGATACTTTTTGCTGCGATTATTTTATTGAGGGCGAGGTTATGCAAGTGTGCAATCTTACGCACCAAGGTGTCAGCGGATTGTCGTACATGGCAGGCAAAAAAGGCGGCGTGAGGTATGAACGTATAGAGCCCCAACAGGTGTGTAAAAGACAATGAGGCCTTATAGCTTAGGAAACGCACTTCGCGAGGCTGGTAAAAACCTTTTTAGCTTACCTTGGTTCGGGTAATAAATTATAGGGTGGTTCTAGTAAATCAGATAAATCGATCTTATCTAATTTTTAGAACCACCCTAACATCATGCGTCAGGCTGCTTATTAGTTAGTCCGCAATCACATAGATTCTTGCAAAACTCATTATTTACGTATCACTTTACAAGGATAACTTTGGCTTACAATATCGGCATCGTCAATAGCGAGTGATTTGGGGAGAACTATTTCTTGCAAGTCTCTGCAGTCCTTAAAAGCGCCAATGCCAATCGATGTCACCGAATCGGGGATGACAATTTTTTGCAAGGCTTTGCAACCCCAAAAAGCTTTTTCGCCAATCTTCGTTACTGATTCGGGAATAATGATATTTTTAAGAGATTTGCAATTGTAAAAAGCCAAATTACCAACAGACGTTACCGAACTGGGGATAACTACACTTTGCAAGGCTCTGCATCCCTCAAAAGCGCTATCGCCAATCGATGTCACCGAATCGGGGATGACAATTTCTTGCAGGGAAGTGTTGTTCTTAAAAGCGCTATCGCCTATCTCTGTTATCCATTCTGGTATGACGATTTTGTTTAACACCGTTTCATCACATATCACTTTACAAGTAGGATTATCGTCTAATATTTCGTCAACGTCAATAGCAAGTGATGGGGGGATAACAATTTCTTGCAAGGCACCGCACCCCCCAAAAACACCAAGACCAATTTCTGTTATCGAACTAGCAATAACGATCTTTTGTAAAGATGTGCATTCATAAAAAGCCTGATCTTCAATTATCCTTACCGAATTAGGAATAATGATTTGTTCTAAAGATGTGCAACCCTCAAAAGCACCAGTACCAATCTCTTTTACCGAGTTGGGAATAAAGATCTTTTGTAAAGATTTACAATCAGCAAAAGTGCCATCATCAATCTTTGTAACCGAAGCAGGAATAACGATTTGTTCTAAAGATGTGCAACCCTCAAAAGCACCAGCATCAATCTCTTTTACTGAGTTTGGAATAACGATTTCTTGTAAGGCAGTGCAATCCTCAAAAGCGGCATAACCGATTTTCGTTACCGAGTCGGGAATAACGATTTGTTCTAAAGATGTGCAACCCTCAAAAGCTTGTAAATCAATCTCCGTTACCGAATTGGGGATAATGATCTTTTGTAAAGATTTACAGTTGTTAAGAGTAAAACCCTCAATCTTTGTAACCGAATCAGGAATAACGATTTGTTCTAAAGATGTGCAACCCGTAAAAGCTCTAGAACCAATCTCTTTTACCGAGTTGGGAATAACGACTTCTTGTAGAGATGTGCAATCACGAAAGGCATCAGAACAAATATATTTTACGTAATTGGGTATTTCCAACTTGTTGTTTCTTGATTGATATCGTACTATTTTTTGCTTCTTCTTGCTTTTTTCTATTAGTAATCCATCTTCGTATGTGTAGTTGTTCATTACTGATTTTATAACTAAATCTCCAGAATACCCCGAAAGTATGTCCGTGATATTGCTGTAAACTCTGGGAAGGGTTACAAGCGAGAGACTCTGACAACCCCTAAAAACGCTAGAACCAATCCTTTTTACCGAATCAGGAATAACGATGTTTTGTAAAGACTTGCAGCCCTCAAAAGCACTAGATCCAATCTCTATTACCGAATCAGGGATAACGACCTTTTGCAAAGATGTGAAGTCACGAAAAGTGTAATCGCCAATCTTCGTTATCGAGTTGAGAAGAATTACTTTTTCTATTGTTTTTTCCCAATTATTATCATCACAGAGTTCGATCACGACAAGCCTTTTCTTGTCTTTCGAAATCAACGTATTGGGGCAATCTTTGATGGGGCTGAAATCCTTGATGTCCTCACCAATCGATTGTAACTGTTCTTCGGGAGTGTCTCCCTTTAAGATTGTGGTTTGATTAAGATTTTCCATATCACTTTGTTTTATGAATGTTTGTTGTTATAGGAGTCGTCTGAACTTTTACTAAATTTTTCCTCACCCCCCCAAAAAAAGGAGTGGGTACAGTATCTATCTGAACTGGACATTAGATTCATTGAAGGAAATCATCCCCCAGTTAGCTAAAATAAGGGGGTGGAAAACTTTAGTCATTAATTATTTGTTTAATGTTATTTTCCGCTCCAAATTTAGATAAAATCAATATATTCAAACTTGTTCATTTTGTTCATTTACAAGAAAGTTTGCATTAACTGATTTTTATCATAGGTTATGAATCTTTGTCGTATATGGCAGGCGTGCTATACTATCAACAAAACTGATGTGGCAATGTATGCAAAAAGGCATAGGTAAGTCGCGTTCGGGATAAATCTTTCAGAATAATAAAAAGCAATCACAAAACAAGTGTGGCAAACTTGTGCCACACCTGTTTTGCGATTGCTTTTTTTGAGGGTGCTGACTGGCGTGTGCCTAACAGTGCTCCTCTGAATATGGGGTATCTGTTTGGATATTATATACTTAGTTCGTCAAGGACTTTGATGAGTTTCTTGTCCATAACCTTGCGTTTGCCCACGGCGTCGATAAAGGGCACATACACAACTTCGTTGTTGCGCACACCAACCATTACGTTGCGCTGTCCTTGTACTAATGCTTCGATGGCACCCACGCCTACCTGCGACGCCAGTATTCGGTCGCGCGCTGAGGGGCTACCGCCACGTTGCAGGTGGCCGAGTATGGATACGCGTACATCAAAGTTGGGGTATTCCTTGTTTACACGCTCTGCATAGTACATGGCGCCACATTTGGGGCTTTCGCTAACTATAACGATGCAGCTTTTCTTGCTCTTGCGAATGCCTCGCTCCATAAATTCGATGAGTTGGTCGCTGCCGGTGGTGTCCTCGGGTATGATGGCTGCCTCGGCACCTGCTGCTATGGCACTGTTCTGTGCAAGGAAACCAGCATCACGTCCCATGACCTCAACAAAGAATATACGTTCGTGTGAGGTGGCTGTGTCGCGTATCTTGTCAACGCACTGTGTGATGGTGTTGAGTGTGGTGTCATAGCCTATGGTGCTGTCGGTGCCATAAAGGTCATTGTCGATGGTGCCAGGCAGTCCGATGCAGGGAAAGTCGTACTCTTCGGCCAGCATCATGGCGCCGGTAAGTGAACCGTTACCGCCTATGACAACAAGTGCATCGATAGATTCCTTGCGCAAGGTTTCGTAGGCCTTTTTGCGGCCAGCTGCGGTTTGAAACTCTTTGGAGCGTGCGGTGCGCAGTATGGTGCCACCTGTTTGTATGATGTTGCTGACGTCCTCGGTGGTAAATGGTTTGACCTCGTCGTGTATCAGGCCGTCGTAGCCACGGTAAATACCTTTTATCTTGAAGCCATTGCATATGCCGCTGCGTGTAACGGCGCGGATTGCTGCGTTCATGCCGGGGGCGTCACCACCTGAGGTGAGCACACCCACACATCTGATTTTACCCATGTCTTTTCTTTATTTTGTTTATGTTTTGTGTTTCTATTGAGATAAGTGCTGGTCTTGTGCTTTTGCTTGCGCTATATATTTCAGCCCATAACAAGGCTCTGTGCAAGGAGTACGATATAACCTACAACTGTACCAGTCAGCACTTTTGGCGCTATGTGGCGCAGATACCAGCCAAAGCTGATGCCCTCCATACGCATGAGCAGCATGCCTGCCACGCTGCCAGTGAGCAGCACGGAACCTCCAAGGGCTGTGGTGTAGCTGATAAGTGGCCATAATGTGCCATTGCAAGCGGTGAGGTAGCTCCATTCGCCGCTCAGATGGCCGAAAGCTTCGGTAGAGGCCAATAGGGTGGGGATATTACCGAACAAACTTGCCAAGACTGTTGTGATGCCACCAAGTATCCAGATGTTGCCAATGTGGCTCAGGAGCCATGTGGCGATATGTTGGAGCACACCAGTTTCGGCAACAGCTCCAAGCATGAGCGTGAGGCCGACGTAGTACAATAGGTTTTGCAGGTTGGCATATTGCAGTGCGAGAGGCATGCGCTTGGCTACCATTTTGTCGCTACCAAGTAGCTGGCGGTTGCACAGTTCGTTAACTATCCAGAGGAGGGCTAATACGCATAGGGCACCCACAAAGGGGGGCAGCAGTGTGATGCGGTGAAAGCTTGGTATGAACCACAGGCCGCCAATGCCGACAAGGAGCATTAAGAGTCTTTGGGGGCGTGTAAGCACAGTGTCGTCGCCTCTGAATGGAAGGCGGTCGAGCGATAGCTCTACGCGTGGGGGCAGACTGCGTGCCAATAATGTAAGCATGGTGATAGCTGCTGCTATCATTGGCATGACAAGGGTGAGAAAGTAGGTGGAGGGTGTAACAAGCTGGTCGTTCCACAGCCGCAAGCTTGTTATGTCGCCAATTACGGTTATAGCACCACCGCAATTGGCTGCCAGTACGATGACTGTGCCATATATGCGCCTTTGTTTGTCACTTTGTAGCACGGGGTGCATGATGGTGAGCATGAGCACGACTGTGGCCAGATTGTCAAGATTGGCAGATAAAACGAAAGTGAATATAAACAATAGCCAAAGCAGTTTGCGTGGCTTGCGTGTGCGCATCCACTCTGCTGCAAAGTCAAAACAACCATTGTTGTTGAGTATCTCGACAATGCTTGTTGTGGCAATTAAAAATAGTACGATGTTGGCACCTTTAACTACGTAGTTAAAGAAGATGTTTGACGCGATAAAATCCTTTATCGAATGGGCTTGCAAACTGTTGTCGGCAAGGTAGATGGCATAGTCGGCTGCATGTTGGCTGGATACGAAATTGTTGCCTTGTGCTATGTAGAGCAACCAGCAACAGACGCCTGCAAACATGGCAACGGCTGCTTTGCTTATGTGGTTCAGCGGCTCTGTAGCAATAATCAGAAGGCCGGCCAACATGATTGCGAGTAAAACTACAGCCATAATAGCGACGGTGTTACAAACAAAAAAGTATGTGAGATTATTATGCTTGAGCGGCAAACGGGGCTCGAACCCGCGACCCTGAGCTTGGGAAGCTCATGCTCTACCAACTGAGCTACTGCCGCATTTCGTGTGCAAATATAATGGTTTTAGTCGGAATAATCGGAAATATTGTGGAGTTTTTTTGTGTATGCCAAGGTGGCAAGCAGGCAAGTTCGCTATTAAAAGTTTAGTGGGTTAAAAGGAAATCAGGCTTATAGTACTGGTGAAAGTAACTATTAAGTTTTCTACCCCTTTAACCCACTAAATCTATTAAATAAGATATTGTGACGAGATGCTTTCGTTCTCCATTACACGGCGAATGGTTTCGGCAAGCATGCCGCTAACAGATAATTCCTTTACCTTATCGCATGTGCCGCGGTAGGGTATGCTGTCGGTGAATACCATTTCTTTGAGTGCAGATGCTTGAACGCGTTCGTCGGCAGGACCAGACATGATGCAGTGGCTGGCAATGGCACGTACGCTGTTGGCGCCGCGTGACATAATGAGGTCGGCGGCCTTAGTGATGGTGCCGGCAGTGTCGACAATGTCGTCAACCAATACGACGTCCATGCCTTCAACATCGCCAATGATTTGCATGTCTGCTACCTCGTTGGCCTTTTTGCGGCTCTTGTTGCAGAGTACCATGGGGCAATCGAGGTATTTGGCGTATGAAGCAGCACGCTTTGAACCGCCCACGTCGGGTGAGGCAATGCAGAGGTTCTTAAGATTTAAGCTCTTGATATAGGGGAGCATGACTGTTGAGGCATAGAGGTGATCTACGGGTACGTCGAAGAAACCTTGCTCTTGGTCGGCGTGGAGGTCCATTGTCATGAGTCGGTCGATGCCGGCTACACTCAAGAGGTCGGCCACCAATTTTGCGCCAATGCTCACGCGGGGTTTGCTCTTGCGGTCTTGACGAGCCCAGCCAAAGTAGGGAACCACAGCGCAAATGCTGCGGGCTGAGGCACGCTTGGCGGCGTCAATCATGAGGAGCAGCTCCATGAGGTTGTCTGAGTTGGGGAATGTGCTTTGCACAAGGAACACATCACGTCCGCGGATGCTCTCTTCGTAGCAAACCTCAAATTCTCCATCGGCAAATTTTGTCACCGTGAGGTCTCCCAGCGGACAGCCAAGTTCCTCACAAATCTTTTCAGCCAAATAACGGGAAGCTGTGCCCGAAAAGACCATAAAAGAGTTGTTGTTCATCATTTTTGTTGTATGATTTGTTATTAAAGGTGTTTCTTTGGTTTTGAAGCCGTAGCTTTTGTGTTAGTCGGCGGCTTTACGCAATTTGCGGAAGTGTAATATAAGGTCTTTGAAATCTTGTGTAGAATGTATGCTGAAACGATTCCAAATGTCACCGAGTATGACTGCGCCTCCGAATCCGAGGTCCTTGACCTTTTGGATATTGTCGAGCTGTACACCTCCCAGGGCCATGACCTTGCGGTCTATTACGCCGCTTTGTGCCAGTTGTCGCAGGTTGGCGGTTGTGAAATGCGAGGCATATTGCTCCTTGGATATGCTATCGAAAATGGGTGAGAGAAATACGTAGTCACACTTCTTTTTGTGGGCCATAACCTCGTCAGCTGTATGGCATGAGCAAGATATGTGTCCTTTGTATTTGGGTGGCAACTCGGGATTGCGGTGGTTGAGATGTATGCCTTTCAGTCCATACTCATTTTTAAGATAAAAATGATCGTGTACAACGATTCTCTTGCGATAGCTCTCGGATATCAGTGTCAGCAGCCGCTCTGAGTAAACTGGTTCGGTGTCTGGCTTGCGCAGATGCAGGATTTCTAATCCTTCATCGAACAGGGCGTTTAGTATCTGATGTTCCTCCACGAAAAAGAATGGAGTTGTCATTAAAATCAGTTTCATGATGTGGCTGTCTATTTTGGTGCAAAGGTACAACATTTAATGTACTCACCAACATTTTGTCTTTATGTTTTTGTAACAATCTCCTTTTTCTTGACTTCGCCAATGCGTCACCCAATCAAATGACGCAACTCGTCGTTTTTTCAATATGCGTCATGTGATGGCGCAGAAAAGTGATGAAGTCAGGAGATTGGATTATGGTGTTTCATAGTTCGTGAGTTATGAGATTTGCCGCTAACGCGGAGGGCATAAGAACAAAAGTGCTGCAAAAGTGACACTAAGGCATTGAACCCATCAACAAAGTGTGCAACTTGTACACAAATATTTGCTTCCCTCCCCGACATCCCTCTTGTAAAAGAGAGTGCGTGCTTTTACTGCCATCTTACACTTTTTGTGCGTAATAAGTTGATATACAGAGGTTTCAAGAGTGTAAGATGGTTTCAAAGTTTCTTACACTCCCCTGCATACATCTTACACACCTTACCTCGCTGCCTCGCAGTCAACATGGACGTATGCAGTAGATAATACGCCACAGGGACATAGAGAAATCTGTCGGAGCAACAGACTTTTCTGTTCCCCTATGTCGTAACATCTTCCTCCCGTGCTTGTGCCGTGTGGGTTGTGTAGGTTGCGTGTAGGTGGCAATGATAGTATTTTACACTAAGTAAAGTGTTGATAATCAGCGAGTTGCAATGTATTAGTGTAAGATGTAAGATACTCGGCAAGTAAAGTTTTCGTAGTATGATAAAGGTAACGTTACCACCAAACGCAAGCACTAATGGGGGTGGCGCGTCCCGCGTTATATGGATAACGAACGGGTGGACTGAGTGGTGCGCGGGCTGGCGCGTGGGCGTGTTTGTAGGTGCACTTTAAGTTCTCCAATGCGTATTTTTAATTAAGATATGTCTGTATTTAGAAATAACTTTGTAGCTTTGCGGTTAAATTAGACTTTTCAAACCGATGGCTATGGCCATATAATATAAACGGTAGTGGTAACAAAACAGATGATCAAGGACATACATTCGCTGAACTTGAAAAAGTACCGCGATGAAAGTGGACTCTTTGTGGCCGAGGGTGCAAAGGTCGTTGAGGACTTGTTGCACTTCATGAGGTGTAAGACGTTGTTCGCTACCGAAGAATATTTAGCATCACTTTCATATTCTACAAGGTCTAAAGTGTCTGATATAGAAGTCGTTGATGCTGCGAAGTTAAAGAAACTGTCGAATTTAAGTACTCCGCGCGATGTGGTGGCAGTATTTGAGAAAAAAACGGTTGCCACAGATATTGACGAACTGGCTGGGCTGCCGGGAAAAATGCTTTGCTTGGCCTTAGATGGTGTGCAAGATCCTGGGAATTTAGGTACGATTATCCGGCTGGCAGATTGGTTCGGAATAGAACATATTTTTGCCTCGCGCGATACGGCTGACTTGTACTCGCCCAAGGTGGTACAGGCTACAATGGGCGCCATCGCGCGTGTGGCGGTTCATTATGTTGACTTGCCTTGTGTGCTGTCGCTGGCTGCCGAATCGGGTGCCGCGGTATATGGCACGTTTCTCGATGGGGCGGATATGTATGCCGAGCCGTTGGAGCATAACGGTGTAATAGTAATGGGCAACGAGGGCAATGGCATATCGCGAGAAGTGTCGGCTTGTGTTAACCACCGGTTGTATATTCCGCCGTTTCCTGCAGGGCGAGCTACGAGTGAAAGCTTGAATGTGGCGGTTGCTACTGCGGTTGTATGCTCGGAATTTAGACGTCGTGAGTTAAAGTAATGCTTTAATTGAAATTAGGTTTAGTTGTATGACAGATATGTACTTGAATGTTGTTGATTTGAGACTGGTGCTGCTGGTTTTGGTGGCATTGGTAGCTTTGTTGTTGCAGTATGTATTGCGTTTGCGACGTTTTACTTTAGTAAATAAATATGCTTCGTGGCAGCAAGAGGCACAGGCCGTCGAGGCAGCCACGCATGAGGCAAAAGGTGGCGGGGCGGGTCTTGTTTCGATAATAATACCTGTGAATGAACGTTGTGCATCTTGTGCGGGTTCGCTTGTAGAAAGCCTTTTCAAGCAAAAATGTGATGTTGATTACGAGATTATATTGGCGGATGAGGGGCATTCAGAGTGTGTGCGTGATTTGGTAGAACGAGGACAGAAATCATTTGGCAGTTTGCGCTATACTTTTGTACCTGAGACAGCCCGATACATAGAGGTGCGTAAGTTAGCCATAACGCTTGGCGTAAAGGCAGCCCGCGGCGAGTGGGTGTTGATACTTGATGCGCAGACTCTGCCGTTAAACGACGAATGGCTGCACCATTTCGTTCAGAATTTATCAGAGGAATCTGATATGGTGCAGGCATATTATAATTATGAGGACAATGGCACGTGGGTGGCACGTCGTGCTATATTGGATGAGGTCGATCATTTTGTGCAGAAGGTGGCAGCATGGGACAAAGGTGTGACTTTGGACTGTGGTTGTACTAATTGGGCAATGCGTAAGAGTGCCTTTATGGCGCAGCATGGTTTTGCAGACAGTGTGAGTTTGCCTTTTGGCGAGGAGGCTATTTTGGCCAATTTGCATGTCGGTGCCGATCGTTTGTCAATACTATGTGCAGCAGATACAAGGACTATTTTGGCTTTGCCGCATAAGACGGCCATTTCGAACATGCGTGTGCAAAGAAATGAGCTAATCCATCATCTCACCAATGGTGCACGTAAGTTCTTCATTCAAAATGGCGTATCGTCTGCCATGCTATATGTGATGGTGGCATCAGTGGTTTGTTATGTAGGGCTGCGTCTGTTCGGCGATTTGACGGCGAATTCGTACTCGTTGGGCTACTTATATACTGATGCGTTGTGCATGATTGTGCTTGTGGCTGCATTTGTGTTTCCTCTTGTATTTGTAAGAAAGACGTTGAAAACTCTTAGTGAGCGCCGATATGGAGCTTACATCTATTTATATTATTTGCTGCGCCCATTTCATACATTGGCTACCTCTTGTGTAAGGTGGGAAAATAAAGGCAGTTTCGTTCGTAAATTCATCTAAAAACAACCTGATATAAAATGCCTAAGATATCGGAAAGAGCTATAAAGATGCCAGAGTCTCCGATCAGGAAACTTGCTCCCTTGGCCAATCAAGCTAAGGAGAGAGGCGTTCATGTTTATCATTTGAATATAGGTCAGCCAGACTTGCCAACTCCTGAGGCCGGCCTTAACGCGTTGCGACACATCGACCGAAAAGTGTTGGAATATAGCCCCAGTCAGGGCTTTCGCAGCTATCGCGAAAAGCTGACCCATTACTATGAGGGGTATAATATCCATTTGAGTGCCGATGATATTATTATTACGTCGGGTGGATCGGAGGCAGTGCTTTTTGCGTTCATGTCATGTTTGAACCCTGGCGATGAAATAATTGTACCAGAACCCGCTTATGCCAACTATATGGCTTTTGCTATATCGGCTGGAGCGCGTATACGTACCATAGCCACTACTATAGAGGAGGGCTTTTCGTTGCCTAAAGTAGAGAAGTTTGAGGAGCTGATCAATGAACGCACACGTGCCATATTGATTTGCAACCCTAACAACCCGACAGGTTATTTGTATACACGTCGTGAGATGAACCAAATTCGCGATTTGGTAAAGAAATACGACCTTTATTTATTCTCAGACGAGGTTTACCGTGAATTCATATATACGGGATCACCATACATTTCGGCTTGCCACCTTGAAGGTGTTGAGCAAAATGTGGTGTTGATTGATTCTGTCTCGAAACGTTATAGCGAGTGTGGTATACGTGTTGGTGCACTAATCACGAAGAATGAGGCAGTGCGCAAGGCTGTTATGAAATTCTGTCAGGCGCGCTTGAGTCCTCCCTTGATAGGACAACTCGTGGCAGAGGCTTCGTTAGATGCGGCCCCTGAATATGCACGCGATGTGTATGACGAGTATGTTGAGCGGCGTAAATGCTTGATTGATGGCTTGAATCGCATACCGGGTGTATACTCGCCTATACCAATGGGCGCTTTCTATACTGTGGCAAAATTACCAGTAGATGATGCTGAAAAGTTCTGTGCCTGGTGTTTGACAGATTTCCAATACGAGGGTGAAACTGTCATGATGGCTCCGGCTGCTGGTTTCTACACTACACCGGGGGCTGGACGCAATCAAGTGCGTATAGCTTATGTGCTCAACAAGGCAGACCTGCAACGGGCGCTTATTGTGTTGCGCAAGGCTATTGAGGCGTATCCTGGACGTGAAGTGTAATTATGCTGTAAAATGGTTTGGGCGCGGCAATGTGGCTATTGGGTAAATCGTAACGTTGCCTTTTAGTTATTTGGCCAGGTTCGCCATTGTGTAGCTACAATCATAATTGAGGCAAATAATGCTTTCGTTATTTTTAGCAAAACGTTTTTTCAAGAACAGTGATAAAAATACTGGAGGGGTGCGCAAGGCATCGCCTCCGGCTTTGCGCATTGCTACTGCTGGCATAGCAGTGGGGTTGGCGGTGATGGTTGTGTCGATCTGTTTTGTTAGGGGCTTTCAGCATGAGGTGAGTGGAAAAATAGCGGGTTTCACTTCCCATATAGAGGTGATAGAGCCCAACTCTTTGAGCTCGCCTGAAAGCTTTCCTGTGGTAACAGACGAAAAATTGATAAATCAGATCAAGCAGACTCCAGGTGTAGAATCTGTACAGCGTTTTTCGCAAAAAATGGGTATATTCAAGACCCAATCAGATTTTGCAGGTGTGTTGCTCAAGGGAGTTGCAGGCGAATATGATTTGAACTTTATCAAGCATTATATGGTGTCGGGGCGTTTGCCTCATTTTTCGGACAGCGAGACTAAAAATGAAATTGTCATTTCTCAAACAATCGCCAATAAACTGAAGTTGTCGGTTGGAGACAAGGTCTACAGTTATTATTTTTCAAATACCATCAAGCAGCGACGGTTCAAGGTTGTAGGTATATATAATACCTATATGAAGCAATTTGACAACAATGTCGTTTTGGCTGACATGTACGCGGTAAACCAACTGAACAGATGGCTGCCCGAACAAAGCAGTGGTCTTGAGATCCGCCTTGGAAGTTATGATGATCTTGACAAGGTTCAGTATATTTTGGCCAAGAAGGTCGGCGGACATACAGACCGCTTTAAGAGGTCGTATGCAGTATTAAGTGTGAAGGACAACCCTGTGACCTCCTCCGTACTTTCGTGGCTAAATTTGCTTGACCTGAATGTCATGGTCATATTGGTGATAATGATTTGTGTGGCAGGCTTTACAATGGTGAGCGGATTGCTTATTTTGATATTAGAGCGAACGCAGATAATAGGTGTGCTTAAGGCTTTGGGTGCCACTAACAATCGTATACGTCACACTTTTTTATGGTATGCGGCTTTTATTATAGGGCGTGGCATGTTGTGGGGAAATGTAATTGGCATTTCGGTTGTCATGTTACAGAAGTACACTCATGTTGTCTCGCTTGACCCAGAAGTTTACTATGTGCCTTATGCTCCAGTGGACTTTGACGTGTTGAGCATCGTTGTATTGAATGTAATCACTCTTTTGGTTACAATGCTTGCCCTTGTAATTCCAAGCTATTTGGTTTCGCATATCCAACCAGCTAAAGCTATACAATTTGATTAACCGCACCCTCGTTATTGTTGAGGGTTGGGGTAGAGGTGTGCTCTTTCATTATGATACCAGATAAGTAGGTGTTCGTAAAATGGGTTTGAACAATCTACTTATAAAAAACAAGTGCAATATTCAACCCGGTAGGGGAGTGAATATTACACTTGTTGCTTGTTAATATCTTTGATAGTTATCAGAGATTGTCTTTCTCGATATCCTTAAAGTATTTGTAGGTGCCATGAGTGATGTTCTCACAGGCAGCTTCGTCACAAACGATGATGCCGTGTTCGTGCATCTGGAGTACTGAAATAGTCCACATTTGTGTAACGGGGCCTTCGATAGCAGCTTGTAAAGCGCGACCCTTGTTATGGCCATTGCAGAGAATGAGAACCTCCTTGGCAGACATAACAGTACCTACGCCAACGGTGAGAGCAGTAGCGGGTACATCTTCGGGTTTGCCGCCAAAGAAACGTGAATTGGCAACTCTTGTGTCGGTAGTCAAAGTCTTTTGACGAGTGCGGCTTGTGAGTGAGCTACCCGGCTCGTTGAATGCGATGTGACCATCGGGGCCAATACCACCAATAAAGAGGTCAATGCCACCAGCATCCTTGATCATTTGTTCGTAGTGTGCGCATTCGGCTGTCAAATCCTCGGCATTACCGTTCAGAATATGGATGTTTTCTTTCGGGCAGTCAATGTGATTGAAAAGGTTTGTAGCCATGAAAGAGTGGTAGCTTTCGGGGTGTGATTCGGGCAAGCCAACATACTCGTCCATATTGAATGTCAATACGTGCTTAAAGCTGACGCGGCCTTCTTTGTTGGCCTTAACCAATGCCTTGTACATGCCGATTGGTGATGAACCGGTAGGCAGACCCAATACGAAAGGCTTCTCTGCAGTTGGATTGGCTGCATTGATTTTGCTAATAACATACTCTGCAGCCCAGTTTGACAACTTTTCGTAGTCGGGTTCGATAATAACTCTCATGATTTTGTTTTGTTATAAAGATTTGTAACGATAACTTTGTTTTTGCTTGAAACGGCATGTCTGTTCAAGACAGAGGTATGGACGCCCAAGTCTATTCGCAAAAGTAAAAAAACTTTATGTACTTTCAAAGCGTTTTCATAAATACTTTTGCTGTGATAGCAAATATGGCTACAAAGTGGCAAGCAATTGCAGTCTTTTTCGTAGCTTTGTAATTGAATAGTCTGTGTCTACTCCTACTGGCAGGTGTGGCACAGGTTGTTTATGTGTTTCAACATTTTCTCCTTACAATTATAATATGCAAGATTTCGTACATCTACACGTACATACCCAATATTCAATACTTGACGGACAGGCTGCTGTGCCAAAGTTGGTTGATAAGGCCATACGCGACGGCATGCGTGGCATGGCAGTGACGGATCATGGCAACATGATGGGTATAAAAGAATTCTTTAATTACTCAAACAAGGTCATAGGTAAGGCCAAGGGGGTTGTAAAGGATATGGAGGCGAAGTTGGCTTCGTTGCAAGACGGTAGTTATGTGCCTAAGTTAGATAAGGAGGGTAAAAATCCCGATGAGGGAAAAAGTGAAGCCGAACTTATTGCCGAATGTGAGGCTGTGCTCAAAAAACAACGCCCGATAGCTAATTTCAAGCCTATTTTCGGTTGCGAAATGTATGTGTCGCGTCGTGGCGACAAATCATTAAAAGCTGAGAAAATTGACCAGTCTGGCTGGCACCTTATAGTATTGGCCAAAAACGAGCACGGCTATCACAACCTTGTAAAGTTGGTATCTCGATCGTGGGTTGATGGCTTTTATATGCGTCCGCGTACAGATCACAAGGATTTGGAGAAGTATCATGAAGATTTGATAGTTTGTTCTGCATGTCTGGGTGGTGAGGTGCCGCAAATGATTATGCAAGGTCGTATTGAGGAGGCTGAAAAGAGTGTGCAATGGTTCAAGAGCGTGTTTGGTGATGACTATTATTTGGAGCTGATGCGACACGAGGTCAAGGACCCCTCAGTCAGAGCCAATCGCGAAACGTATCCGTTACAAGTTCAGGTAAACAAAGAACTGTTACGCATAGCGCAAAAATATAATGTAAAATATATTTGCACTAATGATAGTCACTTTGTAGATGAGGAGAATGCCGAGGCACACGACCGCTTGATTTGTTTGGCTACAGGAAAGGATTTGGAAGATCCCAGACGAATGCTGTATACAAAGCAAGAGTGGTTCAAAACTCGTGCCGAGATGAATGAAGTCTTTGCCGACTTGCCAGAGGCACTTGCTACTACTTGTGAAATATGTGACAAGGTCGAAACCTACTCAATAGATCATGCTCCTATCATGCCCAACTTTGCCATTCCCGAGGAGTTTGGCACAGAGGAGGAATATCGTAAGAATTTGACCGAAGAAGATCTCTTCAACGAATTCACACAAGACGAGAATGGTAATGTCGTGATGAGCCGCGAAGATGGCATGAAGAAAATCAAAAAGCTTGGCGGTTTTGACAAACTATATCGTATAAAACTTGAGGCTGATTATCTTGCCAAATTGGCTTATGAGGGAGCCAAAAAACGCTATGGTGACCCGTTGGACGATGAAACAGCAGAGCGTATAAAATTTGAGCTGCATATCATGAAGACGATGGGTTTCCCAGGTTACTTCTTAATAGTGCAGGACTACATTCGTGCGGCACGTGAGGAACTTGATGTGAGTGTAGGGCCAGGACGTGGTTCTGCGGCGGGTAGTGCTGTTGCTTATTGCTTGGGTATCACGCAGATAGACCCTATCAAGTACGACTTGCTGTTTGAGCGTTTCCTAAATCCAGACCGTATTTCACTCCCCGATATCGATGTCGATTTTGATGACGATGGTCGTGGCCGCGTACTGAATTGGGTTACTCAAAAGTATGGCGCAGACAATGTGGCACATATCATAACCTATGGTACAATGGCCACAAAACTTGCTATCAAGGATGTGGCCCGCGTGCAGAAACTGCCTCTGTCAATATCAAATAACCTCTGCAAACTTATTCCCGATAAATTGCCAGAAGGGCCTGATGGCAAAGTGCCTAAAATGAATTTGACAAATGCGATAGCTGCCATACCCGAACTGCGTGAGGCAGAGACATCTTCGGACATTTTATTACGTGATACAATTCGTTATGCAAAAATGCTCGAAGGTAATGTGCGCAATACGGGCGTGCATGCGTGCGGCTTTATCATTTGTCGTGACAATATATCAGATTGGGTACCCGTTTCTACCGCCAAGGACAAGGAAACAGGAGAGGAATTGCACTGTACCCAATATGAGGGGCGTGTGATTGAGGAAACGGGCTTGATAAAAATGGACTTTTTGGGTCTGAAAACTCTGTCCATCATCAAGGAGGCTCTTGAAAATATCAAGCTGTCTTTGGGCATCGATCTCAACATTGATGAAATCAGCATTGAGGACCCTGCTACATATCAGTTATATTGCGATGGTCGTACCATAGGTACCTTCCAGTTTGAATCGCCGGGTATGCAAAAGTATTTGCGTGAGCTACAGCCCTCAACCTTTGAGGACCTTATTGCCATGAATGCGTTGTACCGTCCGGGACCTATGCAATATATTCCGTCCTTCATAGCCCGTAAACATGGTGACGAGCCAATTACCTACGACCTTCCTTGTATGGAAAAATACTTGAAGGATACATACGGCATTACCGTCTACCAGGAGCAAGTCATGTTGCTCTCGCGTGAAATTGCAAACTTTACGCGTGGCGAGAGTGATGCACTGCGAAAGGCAATGGGTAAAAAGCTTATAGAAAAGCTTAACCACATGTATCCCAAGTTCATTGATGGTGGTAAGGCTAATGGTCACGACCCAAAGGTTCTTGAAAAAATTTGGAATGACTGGCGCGCATTCGCGTCCTATGCTTTCAATAAAAGTCATGCCACATGCTATTCGTGGGTAGCCTATCAAACGGCTTATCTTAAGGCAAATTATCCGTCACAATATATGGCTGGTGTGATGAGCCGCAGTTTGGCCGATATTAACACGGTGGCTAAGTTGATGGACGAGTGCAAATCTATGGGTATCAGCACGCTTGGACCTGACATTAACGAGAGCTATCTCAAGTTCAGTGTTAATCATAGTGGTGACATTCGCTTTGGCATGGGTGCAGTAAAGGGCGTAGGTGAAAGTGCTGTGTTGCAGATACTTGCCGAACGTAAGAAAAACGGTGTATATAAGTCCGTATACGATTTGGTTGAACGTGTCAATCTGTCAACCTGCAACAAAAAATCTCTTGAAAGTTTGGCTCTTGCAGGAGCGTTTGACAGTTTTGGCAACATAACACGTGAGCAATTTGTAACGCCATGCGAAAATGGTGAGACATTCCTCGATGCCCTGGTTCGTTATGGCAATACATTTCAGGCCGATCAAGCTCAAAACAGTTTCTCACTATTTGGGCCGAGTGAGGTGCTTGAGATAGCAAAGCCCGAGCCGCCCAAGAATGTTGAGCGTTGGAGCGACCTCGAACGCTTGAACCGTGAGCGTGACCTGATAGGTATCTATATATCAGGTCACCCGCTCGATTCATACCGCATCATAGTGGAAGATGTGTGCAATATGCGCATGACCCAACTTGAGGATAAAGTGGCATTCGCCAATCAAGATGTCTTTCTTGGTGGCATTGTGACAGATGTCAGAATGGGGCAGACCCGCACTGGCAAACCTTACGGTATCGCCAAGTTGGAGGATTACAGTGGAGCTGGGGAAATTGCACTCTTTGGCGAAGACTGGGCCAAGTTCAGTGGCTATTTTCACGTAGGTAACTCTTTGTTTATTACTGCCCGAGTGGAGGAAAGACAGTGGCAACAAGGTGCTTATGAATTAAAGATAGGCCGCATAGAATTTCTGAGCGATGTGAAGGATCAGAAAATCAAGTCGATAACCATCAATGTGGCTACTGAGAAACTCACGCTTGAGGTCGTCAACGAACTTGCCTCTATCATTCGCAAATCACCAGGTCCGACAGACGTGTTCTTTAATATACTTGACAATGACGAGCATTCGCAAGTGATGTTACAAAGTAAGTTGTGTCATGTTTCTGTTGACAGCTTGTTGATAAACTACTTAAAAAAGGTTGACTTCACATATCAGATTAACTGATGGCATAATATTTGCTTCAATATAAAACTTAAACCAATTATACATTAGAAAATGGAAAAGATCATTACAGACTCAAACTTCGAAAGTGTTTTAGCAGAGGGACTTCCCATTGTGTTAGACTTCTCTGCCACATGGTGTGGACCTTGCAAAAAAATTGCGCCTTATATTGCCGAATTGGCTGAAGAGTACGCAGGTCGTGTAAACGTAGGTAAGTGTGACGTAGACGATAACGAAGAACTGACGTCAAAGTTTGGAATCCGCAATGTGCCCACTGTGCTTTTTATTAAGAATGGTGAGGTAGTTGACAAGCATGTAGGTGCAGGACCCAAGTCAGAGTTCGCTGAGAAAATTGAAAACTTGTTGAAATGAATCTCGACGAAGAATTAATGCTTGATGCGCAGCAGGACGCTGCAGCTGTGGCCTACATCAAGCAGCATTTGCCACAAGAGCTAAAAGATGTATTTACTGAGGAGTTGCTCTATTACTTTATAGACGTGATTGTTGAGTATTACACAGAGAGTGGAATACTTGATGCAACCCCCGACAAAGAAGGCTACATCGAAATAGACGAAGAGGCAATAGCTGCCCATTTGGCTAAAAAAGCCAAGAAAGAGGGCATGGGCAATTTCTCGGTAGAGGATTTGCTGTTTGTGGTACAGGCCCACATGGATTTTGAGGAGGAACAGAATTGATGGAATACCCATCAAGCATGGGTACATCATATAGGTAAATGTCCCTGTGCCTCTGTAACGGCTCTTAATCAACACAAGAAATGAGCAAAAGTTGAGGCTTCTACAAGGCTAAATAATAGTCTTGTGGAAGCCTCTACTCTTTGATAATTAGTTGTTTGGCGAGGGGGATGGGTAAAGAATGGTTGGTGTGTGGTAGGATCTAAAGTGTACACATTCAGACGCTGTCAATGCGCCGTCAATATCAATAACCGCAGATTGAAAGGCTTAGGAAGTGACTTTATGAAGAGGTGCTTGCCCCGTCATAAAGTCACTGGATTTTACAATTCAGTCAAATCACGTTTAACAGATTCTTTGTAGTAATGAGTCAATATTTCGTCATAACTACTCCCTTTGTCCGCCATAACCGCAGCGCCTATTTGGCATAGGCCTACACCATGTCCCCAACCGGCACCGGTAAGCACAAATTTTGTAGGTATGGTTTTGTCAGCACCGTATATTGTATCTACGACAAAAGCCGAACTGTACAGGTGGGTGTCGGAAAGCATTCTTCTGATTTCTAATTCCTTGCCTACAATGAGCTCGTTTTCTGTGCCAACAATTCTAAGTTTGATAATTCTACCGCCAGGGCCGCGCAGAACAGGCTCCAGAGCAATAATATGGCCAAAGGTTTGTTCGGTCTTTTCCTCAATGAGTGAACGAATTTTGTCTTGTGATAATTCTACTCGCCAACGATAAAAGTCTGTAGTTTCCTGGTCATAGTTGTTCAGCACCTGGCTCAGCAAACGCTTGTCGTGGGTGTTGCAGTAGCTGACGGGAGTACTCTTAATCCATTTTTCGGCAGTTTGTTCGTCTGTCAAATCGGGTATATCACCGTCTGCAGCATCGCGTACGACTGCCAGGTAAGGCTTATCGTCATTGTCCCAGCATGAGCTGTATAATTCACTCACACCACCGCAACATTTTGAAAAGCGTGCATCACACAAACTACCGTTGTACATCAGCACTTCATGTTTTGTAGCGCTAACAGCTTTCTTCACTTGTGGCAGGGCTGACTTAGTTATGCCCTGATACCGCTGGCAGTGGTCATCAGCACACACATCGTATAGTGCGTGGTCAGAGCGGTCATGCCATTTAAGTATCTCACCGTGTTTATGCACAAAGTTGAAGTAGTTGGTGGTACCACCTTCACCCATCATGCGATGCAACATCTGACTATACACCCAACTGCGTGACACCACAGCATGCGTTTTAAGCAGTTCGAGCGAAGATGTTGCATTCATTTCAGATGAAATAACACTTTCGAGATAAGCCTCAACTGGCAGTTCGTTAATCACGACGAGTTTGCCTTCTTCAACTATAAGTCGCAATTTGCCCTTAAAACTCTGCTCTTCTTGTCTTTGCCAATGAAACCCAATGCCAATTGTTACGCCTTGCAGGGTAAAAAAGCATGTGTCGTCGTTCTCGGGTATGAAGTTGAGTTCGCTATAAATGTTGTCTTTCCATTTAATAGCGCCCTCGGTACACTGCACGTGTTGCATACCGCTGACAGTCTCGCCCTTGGCTTGGAAGTTGCCGTTTAATGCAAAGTCAATTTCCTCGGCGTGTAAAATTCCCACACAGATGTCACGGTTTGCCAATGATTTCAAAGCCTTGGTTTCATTTGTCATGCAACCTTTGCTCTTGTGGTCAGCACGTTTGTTATGCAGCAATTTGGCAATGTTGTTAATTTCGCTATTGCTAATGGCCACTTCACGCAGAATGTTTGTGGCAATATGGGCTGTCATCTTTTCAAAGTCCTCCTCACGTGGTGTAATGATGAGGCCTCCCATGTCAACAGCTCCGGGACTAACTAATATTTGCGCATCGCCATCTGCAAAATAACAGTTTGGACGATGTTTTTTGCGCACAAACACAACCATTACAATGTGATCAGGCGTGTTTGGCGTGCTCTCTTGTCGCCAGCTCAGTATGTTTATGTCAGGTTCCGACGTACCCGATGCAACTGGTAAAACGCTCATCAACTTTTGCAAAAGTAAGGGTACATCGTTGCTTGCCGGACCTTGTATAACAAAGGCCGGGCAGGCATAATTTTTAAGCAAGTATATGCCGCTTGTCTTAGGATCATACCCAAGATCCTCAAGGGCTGCCTCTTCTTTTTTAAGTGACGGGTATACGCGTTGCAGATTGTTTTCGTACAACTTCCAATCCCTTTCGATAGGTACCAATCCTCGTTGGCCTGCTTGCAGATGGGCGTGGTCAGGAGCAGAGGCACCACATCTCGCGCCATTGTAGAACACAAACATTCCAGGCAAGTTCCATGTAATTGTGTCAAGCATTTTGCTGAAATGCGACAATCTTTGTGCAGTGTGCCGGCGCGTTGGTATTGTAAGGTGCAATGGCAGAATGGGGTAGGGGTTTACTAATAATTGAAACTTACCAAGTACAGGCATAGATGTTTGGCATGAGGGACGGTTGGTGTCGCACAAAAAGCAAGGCCTTTTCTTTAGGGCAGCCTTATCTATTTTTGCAGCGGTGCTTACTATGCGTGCCGGGTTGTATTGTACATTGAGTGTGCCATATTCAAGCGGCAACTCTTTCACTTTTACGCAAGTTTTGAGTTGTTCACACCTTTCTGCCACGTCGTGCCATTGGGCCAGCTGTTTTTTGAAGAAATCTTCAACGTCGCATTTTCTGACGGGCGAATTCCAGCGTTCGATCATGGCTCGTCTGGTTCTGAGTTCAATAGTTCTTAGCGCGTCCTTATATGCGTTATTTTTGTTTTGCTTGTCAATGCTCAGTGCAGCGTCAGAATTTCCCTCCCATCGGCGGCACAAGTACAGTTCGTCAAAAATGCGCGCTATGCGGTAATGTCTTGAAAAGGCCAGTCCGAGAGCATAGTCTTCGCCATAGCTCGTGTTGGGAAATCCGATCTTGCGCAAAATGTCGGTACGGAAAGCGCGTGGCGCACCTAATCCGTTAATTCGGAGTGCGTTATTGCGTCCATTGTCAGCAGTCCATTCCGTGTGTGCAATCAGTCCTGGTGGCAGCGTCTCGAGTGCAAAGTTTACCATGCGGTAACTGCCAATGACCATGGCTGCATTTTGCTCTTCAAAGGCAGCCACAATGCGTGTCAAGGTGTCATCAGACGAGTATAAGTCATCTGAATCTAATTGTATGGCATACTTTCCGCACCATTTGCTGCGAATGGCCATATCCCAGCACCCTCCGATGCCCAGATCAGTGCGTTCTGGTTGGAGTAGCACCACGTGGTTGTTGTCGTGATACTTATTAACGACTTCGGCCGTTCCATCGTCAGAATGGTTGTCCACGACAATCACATTAAAGTCAAAATCGGCCTTTTGTCCTAATACACTGTCAATGGCGTCGCCAATGGTTCGTGCCCTGTTGCGCACAGGTATGATGACACTTGCCTCAACTGGGTAACAAGTGTTGTCATTCGGCAATTCGTCGTATTCGTCGGGAGCCAGCCAAGCACCAATTTCTTTAAGATGCTCTGTGCAAGCACGTTCCATTTCGGTTTGCACCACCTTGTTGCGTGGATTGACGTAGTCAAATTGCTTTTGCCCAGATGTGCGCAAGTCAGTTTCCAACTCTGTGTACAAGGGTTCCTTTAGGTGTATTATTTCGCCATGGGCGCTTACGTATAGTCGTAAGGCATACATTGCGGCATAAGTGTATTGCATGCCACGTCGGTGCTTCAAAAAGTTTTTCACGTCCGCTGAACGGAAAAGCACCAATGAGCCAAAGTCGAAATCATCTCTCAGAGCACCTTCCTGGTAGTCAATAGTAGGGTGCAGACCTTGTTCATCGTATCGGTCACTGTACACCATGAGGGCTTTTTCGCTATCCGTATCATACGCAGCTGCAATTTGCAACATTCTGTCGAACGCCCGGTAGCCTATGCGCAAGGTATGGTTGCTTAGGTAGAATGCCACATACTGTGCCGTTACGCGTTGCGCGGCTGTACGTAAAAACTTGGCACTTGTTACACTGTCTGTAACAAGCAGTTCGCATTTGTCGTCTGCCATTTTCTCTGCGTCAGCCTTTTGCTCGTCGGTGCAAGCCAAAAGCAGTTTGTTAACGCAATCGCAGCTCTTAATATCTTCAACCACCTGCGGCAGGTGAGGGGTACCGGGTGTGTATGCCAGTACAACATCTAACATTATCTTCATCAGTTCGTTATGCTTAGAGTTCAATACTGTAACTATCCCTGCTTGAGCGAGGGGGCGCGCACTTCTATTATAAAAAAGAAACTCCATTCCGGACGGTGCAGAAAAGCATCATGACACGCAAACTTCTGTGTTTGACAAAATATTGTCGCGTATACCTCTAACACCTTACAACTCGTAGTTCATTAGTTCAAGACCTGTTGATAATCAAACTGTTATCAAAGTCTTGACATGGATATAATGTGCATTCAATGTTACAACTATACAAACTTACGCAAAAAAAACTATGCACGGGCATTTATACGAATGTTTTTATAAGTAGGTGTTCTAAATTAAAAAGTGTCTGTGGTAAGTGTAAACTAAGTGATGCACCGGTTCTGTTCAAGAATTGATATCAACAGATCTTAATATAAATAGCTCAACTTTCGGATTTAGCAAGTGCGGTACGAATAACGGCGGCGATCGTCCGTTATCAAACGAAAAGGTGATGCACGCGTGGGAGTGATGAGAATACAAAACCAAGCCTAAGTCATGCCACATCGACCGTAGAAAACATGTGGAACGACCGGAATATATGCTTACTTCGAACGTAGTAAGTATTTACTCCGAACGTAGTAAGTATTTACTTCGAACGTAGTAAGCATGTTGAACGAACGTAGTAAGATAACTCAAGTTTCGTATTTAACTCAAACTTGAGTAAATAGTCACATCAGTAAGTTAGTGATACGGGCTAAGGAGCATATAGCACGCACTTATAGTGGTGAAGAGACTGGTGGCAAGGGTGATATACGCATCAGCAATGCGGCCGTTGACAAATATCTGTCGCAGAGTGCTGTTGAAAAGAGTGAGAGCAAGGATGTTCACTTGGCTGTGTTGAAGGTGTTGCCTGATGTTATTCGTGAAAGTGTAGATGCGGAACAACATGCGGACTTTAAGAAGGGGAAAGATGGTGCGCGTTCGGCAGAGAATGGCGTCAATCCCAATGTAACCATACACCGATTGTATGGCGTAGTTCGTATGGACGGAAAGCTGTATAGGGTTAAGGTTACGCTGAAAGAGGATAAGACTTCAAAAGAACCAAAAGTACCGTATAGCTATGAAGCAACAAAAATAGAGCTGTTTGCAGGAACATTAGGAAATTCTGATAACAGCCTCTCCCCCAATACAAACAACTCTATAACTGCTGCAAATTTACTGAATGGAGTTGAGAAATCCTACGGTGGCGGTAAGTTTTTTGAGGATTACAACAAAATTCGTGAGCAATTTATTGGTGAGAAGGGTGCGGAGTGTGCTGACTATGCCGATGAGGTGAGCACGCGACTTGACAACCTGGGTGTGGCTCGCGAGATGTAGGCTGAGAAGAAGGATGCCAAGGCTGTCAAGATGGCTGCTGGCTGGGAGCGTGGTGCTGACGGGAAGGAGCAGACGTATGAAGATGGCATGTTTGAGCAGATGGTGGAAAGCGGTGTGCTGAAGCGTGAAACGACTGACCTGAACGCAGCTCAGGCTGGTAGTCTAGAAGGTGATGGTGTTCCTGCATTTGGCGTTGGTTCTGTAATTGAACTCGAAGGGCATGAATATAAGCTGCTTCGCGTGGACAAAGAAGATGATACCGTTTACTTAGAGAATGTTGAAGGCGAAACTGAACTCTGGTCATATTCTGGAATTTGCATTGCTTTCAATGAAGGTGATGCACGTTTGATTGATAATAAGAATTACGTTTTGACTGACAACCAGGGTAACCCTGTTAATGAAGATGGAACATTGAAGGTGGAGGAGGTGAAGTCTGTAGATGAACTGACGGACGAGGATTTCTCTGCTCCTACACGTAATGTGCAGTTGCCTGCTTTGCCTCAGAATGTGGACGCGGCTATTGGTGCGAATGGGAAGCCAATCATTATAAAGAAAAATATTTTTGAAAAGAATTGGAACGCCCATAGATTCCCGTTTGAGGAAAGTAGAGCCATATTAAATGCTGCTCTATATAATACAGATTTAGTAGGTCAGACACAACCCAACAATAAACCGTTGCATTGGGTTGCCATTAAAATTGACGACAAAAGTCCTATCGTAGTACTTGAAGTAAATGAGAATAAGGATAATATAGAAATTGTCGGTTGGTATACGCTTGATGAACGAAACTTAAACAGAATAAAAAGACAAGCCGAGAAGAACGGCGGCGAACTCGTTATGTTATCCCCGAAGGATAAGGTGGAAAGCCTTTCCACTCCTCAAACCGACTTGTCTTCTGAGAGCAAAGGTACGGAACAATCTTCAAGTGTGCAAGTTGGTGTGCAGGAAAATGCTCCTATGCCGATGCGTGTTGTTGGCAAGGGCAAGAATGCGGCGCAGGAGGAGGACTGGCTTGCGACGACTCCGAAGCGTGGTCATGACTATGTGTTCAAGGAGAGTGGTCTTGATGCTGAGGAGGCGAATGCTTTTGTGGAGAACAAGGTGGCTGAGGTTGAGAAGAATCTTGAAAAGGTTAAGGGCAAGGCTCCTAAGATGGGTACTAACATTGCGGCTTACAAGGAGGCTAAGGCAGACTATGAGGCTCGTGTGGCTGAGGCTCAGAAGGCTGTGGACTACTGGCATGCGGTGAAGGCTGAGCGTGACAAGGTGTTGCTTGAGGAACGGCGTGCGCGCAAGGAGAAGGACAAGGCGTTGTATGACGATGCCGTGGCGCAGGAGGAGCAGCGCAAGGCTGAGATGGCGCAGAAGGCTGCCGAGCAGGAGGCTTTGGGCAGTAACGCTGTGGCTCCTGCCATTAAGGAGAAGTGGGAGAATGCTCCGAAGGTAGATGGTGGTGCAGATGAGATTACTTTGCCTAATGGTGAGGTGGTGACCGGGCATTATGTGCTGACGGAGAGTGGTGCGGCGAGTGCTTCGCACCAGGCGACGAATGGGTTTGCGGAGACTGAGGGTTACCCTGTGGACGTGAATGGTGAGACTGTGAATGACCGTGACTATAAGCGTGACGCTGAGGCCCAGCAGGTGACGCGTGGCATGGCTGCTGATTATGACAGCCGTGCGCTGCAAAGCCCTGTGGTGGTGAGTGGTGATGGTGTTGTGCTGTCGGGTAACGGCCGTACCATGGCTGGTGAAATTGCGGCTTTGAATGGTAGTGATGCGAAATATAATGCGTATCTTCGCGGGCATGCCGGCAAGTTTGGTTTTACGACGGAGCAGGTGGAAGAGTTTGAGCACCCGCGTGTGGTGTTTGTGCCTGATGGTGAGATGCCTTACACGTCGGAGACCTTTGCGAAGTTCAACCAGCGTGAGCAGAAGAGCCAGAGTCGTACTGAGATGGCTGTGAAGCTTGGCAAGGTGGTGGACGATGCTTTGTTTGGGCGTGTGATGGACGTGATAGGGCGTCATGAGTCGTTGGCTGAGTTTTATGCTGATGATGCTGCTACTGCTTCTGTGGTGAAGGAGTTGGCTGATGCTGGCGTGATACCTCAGACAGAGATGGCGCAGTTGTTTGACGGTGGCCGTTTGAGCGAGAGCGGGCAGGCTATGGTTGAGGGTGTGCTTGTGGGCAAGGTGTTCCAGGGCAGCCCTGATGCTGTGCGTCAGATTACTGAGGTGAAGAGCATGCGCAAGGCTGTGATGGCTGCTTTGCCTGAGGTGGTGGCTTGTCACCGCCTGGGTGGTGGTTATGACTTGTCGAAGGAGTTGGCTGCTGCTGTAGACTTGGTGTATAAGGCCCGCAAGGCTGGTTTTAAGCTTGGTCAGCATGTGAGCCAGCATGCGCGCCAGGGTAACTTGTTCCAGCTGGACGATGGTGCGACGGTGGCAGACTACAACAATGCTGCTGTGATGATGCTGGCAGACGTGATGAACGATGGGCGTGTGACGCAGCTGAAGAAGGTGCTGTCGTTTTATAACACGCAGGCGGCAGACTCTGCCCAGGGCATTGGTGACATGTTTGCCGGTGGTGTGAAGAGTAAGGGACAGATTATTAACGAGGTAAATGAGTTATTAAACAATGGACAAGAATACGATAGAAGAACCCCGTCCGTTGCAGACGGACAAGGCGTCGGAGGCGAAGGCGGCGAACAAGGCGATGTTGCTGGCCCGAGCCATCAAGGCGGCGCGGGCAGCGAGCGTGGATTAAGTGAGGCTTTTGACGGCCTTGCAGCGCAGCTGAAGACTGCTGAGGGTGATGAGCGTAAGCGTGTGCTTGGTGAGATGCGTGATGGCATTGCGCGTTTTGCTGAGGAGAATGGTTATCCTGTGCCGGAGTTTTTGCTGACGCGTGAGGACTTTTTGGCGGCTGTGCCCGAGAAGGACAGGGCGAAGTATGTTGAAATGCTTGAAAAGGGCATGCGTATGCCTGCCTACTATGAAAATAAGAAGGTTTATTATTTTGTAGAAGGTTGTGATAAATTTGACAAAGATGTAGCTGAAACGCTTGCCCATGAGTATACTCATGCTGATAATGCGGAGTTTCCCGAGAATGTGAATGCCATAGTGTATGCTGTTGAGGACACGCATGAGGTTTCACAAGATGAGTTGGTTGACATTCTTGAAAAGCTGTCAGACTCTACCGTCTATGAGGAAAAGGCTGAGCAGTTAGAGGCAGAGGGCAAGAATGCTAACCCGATGCTTGCAGATGAGGTTATAGCTCATTCTGTGGGCCGCATGGTGGTGGAAGGTGAGCAGGCACTTGACGGCATAACAAAGAATCCTACGCTGCAATTTTTCATTAAACGTGCATATAAAGAAAGAGAAAATGAACGACAACACAATCTTTATTCCAATAGAAATGCCGAGCGGGCAGATAAGACGGTTCCGAGTTCCGGCAGAAATAGTTCCGATAATGAAGCAGTTGCGGGAGGAACACCCGGAGATGGACAGCTCGGAGGCAGCTCTGAAGGCGATGGACATCTTGAAGGAACAGCAGAGCGGGGACGCTCAACAGTAAGTGAAGGCAAGGAAGTAGCGGCTCCTTCGTTGGAGGGTGCTAAAGTAGGTGTGACCGATGGTGAGAAATCGTCGGCCACAGGAGATGTTGTGCCTTCGGGTAAGGGAAACACCCCGTTGAGTAAGAAGATAACGCGAGTTCGAGATAAAATTCTAAAAAGTAAAGAGCAGAAAACCATCCAACCTACAAAGGGTGGCCATAAAATGGTCACCTATCAAAATTATGTAAGT